>Ga0310690_10000746_pt1 | contig 64888 bp, 82 predicted proteins | sample AusTroGonzalo_MG_2_FD_207661 | JGI IMG/M metagenome (GOLD analysis project Ga0310690, IMG submission 207661) | Bovine rumen microbial communities from tropical cattle in Woodstock, Queensland, Australia - Gonzalo_04 (v2) (version 2) | ecosystem: Host-associated > Mammals > Digestive system >... | reverse complement strand
TACAAGAAATAGATTTGAGGGAGTTTGACGAGTCTATGCCTGTGTATTTGTCAAAGTACAATTCCTTCTTCGCAGTTAGTTCCATACAACGTGACAAAGAAGGTATTTGTACGGTTGAACTACTTAAATTGCCAAGAGCTTCAGAAGAAAAGACAAGTATGTTAGATTTGTCTTATGAGGTTGAAATCATTTCAACAGGAATGGTAACATTTGATTCTGGAGAAAATGATAATTCAAATGTATATATACAAAGAACACCTAAGGGAGAATGGGAAACTACAGAAGAAAGGAGCATAGCTTTTGGCTCAGAAGGAATATATGCAATCACAGCAGACAATGTATCTTCTGAAAATCCGGTATTACGTATTTATGCTTCTGCTGTAGGACAGTATCGGTACACTTATACTGACAATGGATCTGGGGAAAGGGTTAGTATATTAAGAAGCGAGGCAAACATATATTATGACGGTAATCTGTGGAGTAATGGAAACGGATTTGAGGCTATAAACGACGGCGACGGTGTTTGGCATAGTGTAGAGATAGAAATACCAATCCGTAATGAGTTAGGAATAATAGTCGAAAGAAGGCGTTGGAAATCGCCATTTTTCGTTAGTGGGAAAAGTGTTATTGATTTCGGCGAAAACGACACGAGATATGAATGGGAATACAATTATGACAATCCTCTTCTTTCATTTTTAATTCAAGATGTTAATAGCCTTGACAACCAGATAGGATTTGAAAATGGTTCAAATGGGACAGGAAGCATATCAGGTAGGATGTATATCCCTATCAACCAATATATACCAAAGTATTTGTTTAGGATAAAAAAGACCTATAGCCAATATAAATTAAGTTGCTCTGTCAGCCGTGTGTTTTCTTATCAACTCACAAAAAAAGTAGGATACAATATAGTTTTTTCACAGTCCATGAATGTAAAACTGAAGGTGTACTGTGATGAAATAAGAATAAATGGCGATACCACATTAACAATCCCATTAGAAGAATACTATGGCCAGTATCACATTTTCAAAATAATAGCAGATATTGAAAACGAGAATGGAGATATAATAGAGAGATTTCGCCGTAAAATATATTGGTTCGGGTCTGACGTTGATGAAAGCGTAATGACTGATGATTTCGGTGACGAACATGATGGTGACAATTCGATAAAGGTAAACAGAGTATATATAACAGGTCCTTATATTTTGTCAGACTTAAATGAATACAACTATAAACTTGCTTTTTCTCCAGAATACCCAGATGTAGATGTATCAAGCGTACAAGTTTCTTCAAACGCAGATTCTGGATTGTTAGACATCTTGAACGTAAGCAAAGCAGGGTTTACATTACAAGCACTGTCTTTGCCAGATGTAAGAGAGATTGTAGATTTAACAATAAGAGTCACACTTGAAGATGATTCGTATTTTGAAGAAACAAAACAAATTGGTATTCAAAAACCAGGAATTTATTTTTACTTCAATGGAAGTGAAAATGTAAGAAGCTTTGATGCTCTAAATGGAAGTGGTTCTATAACTTACAAGATAGTGTTATTCAATAATACAGAATTTACAATACATAGCATAACATCGTCAAATGGAGCAATAACTATACAGAACATAACAGAAGATGAATTTACCTTGGTAGCACAAGATATAGTCCAGGATGAAACAACGGTAGTTTCTGTAACTGTTGTGGTTACAGGTGTTGAAATCACACGTTCTATAGAGGTAAAAGCATTGTTGAAAAACATTTGGTCAATAGAAACTCTTGATACAGAAGGTGCGCTGATAATTGACAGAAATGGGAGCTTCTATACAGAAGCACAGTGGAAGGCTTCTGGTATATTGAATGAAGATGCGGATGGTGTAGCTGTTTCTGACGGTACGCATCGATTCATAATAGCAAAAAATGAATTTGTTGGAATAATCGGTGGATATTGGTATGAAATGGTAAACGGACAAATAGTAGAGCATGGAACTCTTGTAAGTGGTCAGGTTACGGCAACCAATCAAGACGATGCAAGTACTGATTTCAATGGTATAGCAAATACGACTGCAATCATTCAACAAGTACAAGATACAGATGTTGGATTATTAAGACATACACAACAATTCCCAAGTGGAATACAAGGCTATCTCGGAGCAGTAGGAGAATGGCTGATAGTTTACCAAAAGCGTGACAAAGTGAAGCGGCTATTAGAAGCAATAGGAGCATCTGCAATGTTTGATACAAGAACGAGCGGTGGTACGTTATATTTCCCTCAATACTGGACTTCAACACAAGGCAACCAGTATAAAGAATGGTCTATTATGTCACAATATAGCGGTTATATATTGGGAATGGAAACCAAGAAACCACAAGCTGGTTATGGGGTTTTATTAAGAGCCTTTGCAGAAGTCCGACAAATATCAAATCCAATAACAAGAGGTTCTATTGCAATACAAGGTGCAGACTCATTTGAAGCTACTGGTGGTGTAGGGTATGAAGATTATGTAATCAATATATCGCCTGTTGGTGCAACAATAAGTGAGCTGACAGTAACATCGGACAATTTAGCCGTTACTATTAGCAATGTTTCAAATGCTGGGTTCCGCGTTTCTGTGAATGGTGTCAATATCGACCACGTTGCCAATATAACTGTAAGGGCAAGAGTGAATGGTTTAATAGAATCTGCAACAAAGCAAGTGAGCGTGGAAGTAGGATTAAATATGGACAGGCTTGATGAAGAACATGCACTTATCATTGGCAAGAATTATCATTTGTATTCAAAGGAAGAATGGGAAGAATCTGGACTTGGAATAAATGACATGGAAGGTATCGCAGTATCAGACGGTACGCATCAATTCATCATGGCAGCAGAAAACGCAAACGGAAGTACGCTTTATTACTGGGGAGGTGGCTTTGACGCATTCCGTATAGAAGGGCTTGGAAGTGGAACATCTGATTTCGATGGTGAAGGAAACACAGAGAGGATTATAGAAACCATAACAGGCTCCGACGGATATTTTACCGAATCACCGTATAGTGCAGCAGCTGTTGCCAAACAGTACACATTCCCTTCTGGCAGTCACGGGTATTTAGGTTCTGCAGGTGAATGGAATATAGTAAACAATTACTACGGCAAGATAGAAACATTACTTGAAGCTATTTACGGTATAAGCCTGGCACGAGAAACGAATTACACATACTGGACTTCTTCTGGTAGTGGAGGACGTTTTGGAGCTACGCGTGTTGATGTATTTAATTGTCAAAACAGAAGTGGAACAGTATATCGTTCATTCGGGAAGGTAGATAGTGATGAAAAGCGATGTCTCATCCGTGCTTTTAGAAAAATAAGATAATCGATATGGCAGATACAAGAGTAAAAATCGTAGATATTCAAGTGCGTTATCAGCAGGCAGTAGAGGGCATGGCAAAGTACCGTGCCGCTATTGCCGAGGTGAAGAAGTACCAGAAAGACCTAAAGAAGGAGCTTGCGGACGGAAAGATAGCTCGTGAGGACTATGACAGGAGCATGGCAGCGAGTGATGTCCTCATACGTCAGCAGGGAGAAATCTTGCGCACCTTGACAAAGCAGGTGAACAACCAGGTAAAGGCCCAGCAGGAAGAAGAGGGGTCTCTGAAACAGCTTCGTGCGGAGTTGTCAAATGCGACAACCGCCTATGATGCCATGAGCCGTGCCGAGCGTCTGTCAGCAGCAGGTCGTGAGTTGCGTGACAAGATAAACGGCATAACCACTGAACTGAAAGCCGCAGAGGAAGAGACACAACGCTTCTACCGTAATGTGGGCAACTACAAGAGTGCCACAGAAGGTTTGGAGGCAGTTCGTGTGAAGATAGCAGATGTAGGCAAGCAGCTATTGAGCCTAATCGGAATCGGTAGCGCGATGCAGTTCAGCAAGCAGGTTATGGAGGTCACCCGAAACTTTGAGGACGGAATGGCGAGGGTACGGGCTGTTACCAATGCTTCAGCAGAGGAAATGAAGATGATGACAGAAGAGGCAAGGGAAATGGGCCGTACTACAATCTACCATGCCACAGATGCAGCACAGGCCATGGAGAACCTTACTCGTGGAGGCTTTACTGCATCAGAGGCAACGGCGGCACTGTCGAGGACTCTCCAGTTGGCACAGGCAAACACAATCAGCCTTGACCAAGCCAGCGACATCATGATACGCACGATGAGGGGCTTTGAACTGCCTATCGAGCCGGAAGAAATGGAACACGCCAATGATGTGCTTTCCAAGACGGCATCAACATCTTCCACAAATGTAGTGGAACTTGCAGAGGCGTTGAAGAATGCAGCCCCATTCGGTCATGCCCTTAACCAGTCAGTGGAAGAGGTAAACGCCGCTTTGGGTGTACTGGCAGATGTCGGTATCAGAGGCGCAGACGCAGGTACGGCACTGCGTATGGTTATTCTCGGCTTGTCCTCTCCGACTGCCAAGCAGCAGAAAGTGTTCAAGGAATACGGTATCGAGATTAACCAGGCATCTTTAGAGTCCGAAGGATTGACCAAGACATTACAGAGGCTCAAGGCAAGCGGAATCATGGAAGCATCCAATTCCGCTGAATTGCTTTCCGCTGTCTTTGGCCGTAGGTGTACGCCACAGGTTATGGCTCTGGTAGGCAACATTGACAGGCTGGAAGAAAAGCTTTTGACGCTTACAGAAGCACAAGGGACAACCGAAAGGATGTTTGACCAGTCCTATAGCAATGTATCAAAGTCTGTCTTTGCCCTCCAGTCAGCATGGGAGGACTTCAAAATCTCCATTGGAGAAAGTTCTAACGGTGCTTTGTTAGAGCCAATAGATGCAATGACAGCAGGAGTGCGGTTCCTGTCACAGCATATCGGTGAGCTGGGTCACTTTATCCTGTCGCTGATAGCTTCTATCAGTTTCCTAAAGCTTGTCAATCATGCCAAGGCATCTTTTGAGACTATCCGCAATTCCGCAGTTCAAAATGCAGAGGAAGCATCTACTACTGTAAGGACACTCCAGCAACAGGAACTTACCTTGCGAAAGACAACAGCCTCACAGACGGTAGCGTTGGAGAACTCTACAGGAACAGAGCGGATGATGATTGAGGCAAAGCTGTTGGCAAACAAGCGAGAGCTGGCAGAGACGGAAAAGGCGTTGGCAAAGGCCAAAATCAATGAAATAAAATTGTGGGAGCAAGCAGCAGCCGTCAACTCTGGAAATGCTTGGAAGAGCGCAATGGCAGCAGCCACGATTGCCACACAGACGTTCTTCACAGCGGCCAAGACAATGGCAAAGACATTCGTGCTTACTGCCTTGTTCCAGTTGGCATTTGAAGCACTCTACGGCCTAATGAACCTTATGAGTTCCGCGACGAAGGGTGACGGTGTGTTTGCCAAGTTGACATCAGCAGTAACCGACTTCGTAAAGAAGGGTATAAACTGGCTCATTACGCAGGTCAAGGCTGTTGTGTCGTGGTTCAAGGAGTTTATCGAGAACAGCCGTATCGCACAGGTTTGGCTTGTTGGCTTCAAGACACAGCTTCAAGTTATCGGAGCGACATTCAAGACGGTATGGACTATCTTCAAGACTGGAATCAAGCAGATTTGGAACGCCTTTAAGGGGCTTATAAGCATTATCGGTGGTGTGGCCACAGCCCTTGAAGGTCTCTTCTCTCTCAACTGGGAGCAAATCAAGCGTGGTATCAAGCAGGTAGGAAATGCGGTTATTGACTTCGGCAAGGACACAATCGGCACCTTCAAGGATGCAAAGAATGAAATTGTGCAAAATGCAAAAGACGCATACAACGGTGTGACCGATGCTGTAAAGTCTGCTGCCAACAGCAAGGCATTTGGTGGTGGAGGCAATTCGGCATCTTCTGTAAGTCCGAAGCCGGAAACTGAATCTACGACACCTGATGAAGCCGTCGCTGAGGAAGCCGAGAGCGAAGGTGACAAGCCCAAGACCACCTATGCAGAGGACGCAAGGAAGGCAAAGCAGGATTGGGAAGATGCGAAGAAAGAATACCAGCGTATCATTAAGGACCAGAATGCAACCAGTGAGGACGTTCTCGAAGCTCGTAAGGCAATGGAAGATGCACAGAAGAGCTATGAGGACTTGACTGGCAACAAGATAAAGAGCGGTGGCAGTAAGTCAGACAGCAAACAGGACAACACCATTAAGAAGCAAGCAGAATTGGAGCGTAAGGCACTGGAGGAAGCGGAGCAGGCCATGCTTGACTTGCTGAAGGACACAGCGGCCAAACGTCGCGCCCAGCTTGAAAAGCAATATGATGATGAGATACGCAAGCTAACGGTAAGGCTTGCCACAGAGAAGAACTTGACGGAAAAGGCTAAAGAGGCCATACGTCAGACCATTATTGCAAAGGAGGAAAAGAAGAAACAGGAACTGGCGAAGCTCGATGAAGAAGAGTTGAAGAGAGACATCGAGAACAGGCAGAAGCTCATCGCGTCCAGATTGGAGATTGCAAAGAAAGGCTCCGAGTATGAAATGAACCTCAAGAAGCAACAGATTGCTGAAAAGCTGAAGCTTGACGAAAAGGCTCTTGAAAAAGAGCGGGAAATTGCGATGGAAGATGCACAGCAACGTATTGATAAAGCTGTTGAAGCCTACGGTGCAGAATCACAGGCAGCGTCGGATGCAAGATTGAGATTGCTTGAAATCGAAGCCGATTACGAGGACCGTCTGATGAACATGCAGGAGGCCGCAAGGCAGAGGAATCTTGAACTTGAAGAACAGTATCAGCAGCAGCTCATCGCAAACCGCCAGCAGGCTTTCCAGAACCAAATCATGGAGCTGGATATTCAGAACCAGGAACGGTTATTGAAGGAGCAGGAAGATAGCGACCTCTATCTTAATCAAGAACTCGGAAACCAGATGCTCCACTTGCAGGTTGTCACGCAAGGGGAAATGGATATACTTGCCGTAAGACAACAAGCCGCAGAGCAGAAGTACAATGACATCGTTGCAGCCGGGCAGCTTGAAAGCGAGACGACGGAAGCCTATAATGCCCGAGTCCTTGCAGCAGAAAAGGCGAAGGTTGATGCAAAGGCAGCATACAGAAAGGCAGAGCTGACAAACGATAAGGCATACCTACAGGCAGAGAGGGCCTTGACTAACAGCCTTGTGTCTCTTACGTCCGTATTGGGCGAGAGCAACGAGGAATTTGCCATGTTGAGCAAGATTATTACACTGTTCCAGATTACCGTAGATACTGGCCGTGCTTTGTCTGCTGGTATTGCGAGTGCATCTGCTTTGCCATTCCCTGCAAATATGGCAGCTATAGCAACGACTGTTGCAACTGTCCTTGCAAATGTGGCAACGGCCATAAGCACGGTGAAGTCTGCAAAGTTCGCTGAAGGTGGTAAGGTGAATGGACCAGGCACGGGAACTTCTGACAGCATACCAGCCCGTTTGTCGAATGGTGAGTTTGTGATGACAGCAAAAGCCACGAATATGTTTGAGCCATTGCTTGCCGCCATGAACGCCATCGGTGCAGGGGTAGTTCCTTTGGCTGTGTCTAACGGCTACAGAGAAGCACCGCTCTATGCAGACGAGTTGCGAGACAGCTTCACGGAAAGCTTCAAGGAAGCCGCAAGTAACATTCATCCCGTGGTGTCTGTAGTTGAGATTACCGAAGCACAGAGGCAGGTGGAAGTAATTGAAACACTTGATAACCTCTAAAATCCGACACCATGACAAGATACGAATTGCTGACAGCCAATTATTCGCTCATTAAGCTAATGGCAGAAAACGGCATCACGCCAAGGGATATTGAGAACATCCAGCTATTTTCAGAGTTTAATGAAATGAAGTCAAAGAAGCACAAGACGTACTACATTGTGGCATATCTGTGTGAAAAGTACAACATGTCTGAAAGGGGTGTTTACAATATAATAAAGCGCATGAAAAAGAAGGTAAAGCTATGAAGTTCTACAACACGATAGAGGAAAGTCATCTGTACTTTGGGGACAACCTTGAAGTCATGGATGACTTGCCAGCATACAGCATTGATTTGATTGTGACAGATCCGCCGTACAACTTCACGAAGGCGAACTGCACGAAGATGTATAAAGAGACTTCCAAGAAGCTGATGTCGAAGTCCGGCCTGTATGACTACGATGACGAAACGGAAGAGTGCCGCATCAAGTCCGGCTTCTCAAAGGAGGATATCTATCGCTGGTTGAATATGACACCGCGACTGATGAAGAAGATGAACGCCTATATCTTCTGTTCCGAAGCACAGGTGCCGATATATGCACAGTGGGCAGAAGAGTACTGCTGCAAGTTCTCAATCCTTGTCTGGGAGAAACCGCTGACCATTATCAGCAAGAGCCGCTTTTCACAGAACGCGGAGTTTATTGTCCGCATCTATGATGACGGCACAGCCCTTAACAAGCTGGATGACTGCGATTGTTACAACCGTGTCCTGCATTACCCCCCTGTAGTGAAGAAAGACCACCCGACACAGAAGCCAGTGGAACTTATGGCAAGGTTCATACGTCTGTCATCGCCTGAAGGTGGTGTAGTTCTTGACCCGTTCATTGGTTCTGGCACAACCGCCGTAGCCGCCCAGCGTCTCGGAAGGAAGTACATTGGGATAGAAAAAAACAAGCGGTTCTACAAAATTGCAGAAGACCGCTTGAAGAAGGAAGGGGTGCAGCTTACGCTATTCTAACTTATACACCTTTTGGTGAAAGATGCCATTCATAAGGATATAGAAAGCATCGTTGTCTGGCTTAATCTCGTATCTCTTTTTGTTGACATCAAGCACAATCATGTCAATATAAGAAACAAGGTCATCGTATTCTATGGGTTTTATTTGCGTCTTGTAATCATGCTCTATTGCATATTGTAAACGGTCAAATTTTTCTTTCTTGAAGGTTTTACGAGACGGATATCCAGATTGTGGATTAGCATAAAGGGTATCGTTCTTTTCGTCATCAGATAGCATAAATGCAGCACAAGGCCATTCGTCATTATAGAACTTGAAGCCAAGATAATAGAGTCCGTTACTGGATAATTTCTTATCTGGGTATATTGTGTAAACGGCAACATTATCCGTGAAGTGTAATCGTAAATGAGCAAAGCTAATCTTACTTGCATAAAATGACAAGGTGTTGCTCTTCGACAAATACAGATGGTATAGCGAATCCACCAAAATAGAACCGTCGGCCTGTTTCCAAACTTTTGTGTCAACCGCTTTTGTGTCTGTCTGCTCTGTTTCTTGTTGGTCTGTTGAACTTCCTGTTAGTAACATTGAAAGCCCGCCAAATACAATACTGGAGGCAAGCCAAATGCCAATCACCCAGAGAATAATCTTTTGCGTTTTCTTTGTCATAATTCAAGCGTTTAGAATTTGGCCGCAAAGGTAGTAATTTTCTTTGGTTTTCTCGCAAAAAATCACGTTAAAAATTTGCGTATTTGATAATTTTGTTGTACCTTTGAAGTAGCAAATAAGATAAGTAACAATCATTCAAAACAAAATTCACAATGGCACAGAAATTCTTTTCAATCGAGTGGTATTCCGACAGAAACGGAGAAATTGTAGGAATCGTAACGAGCAACAAATTAGCGGAGCGCACCTTTGATGAGATACAGGACTATTGTATCAAACTTGCCAAGAGCCTGCACTGCAAGGGTGGTGTCCGCAACGAGTACGGAATGAAGGTATTTGACTTCAACTGGAGTCCTTCATGTGAAAATGAAATCTGCTTCTCATGGAGTAGCGAGGACCTGCTGAACGAGTTTATCAAGAACCACACTCCAGAAAAGGAGGCATCATGGCAGCGGCTCATGGAGCGTTTCGATGAGTGCAAGAAGCTTCACAGCGACAGCATGATACTGTTACGCATGGGTGACTTCTACGAAACCTACCATGATGACGCACAGACAGCGGCAAGGGTATTGGGTATCACGCTGACAAAGAGAAGCAAGGACGGCACTCGCATGGCTGGTTTCCCACATCATGCACTCGACACCTATCTGCCGAAGCTGGTACGTTCTGGCTTAAAGGTGTGCATCTGTGACGAGAAGAACGAGCCAGTCGAGAAGGTTGTGCCGATGGTGAAACTCTAATCAAGAAGGGTATGAGCAAGTGGATATTCCAAGATATACAGGACATTCAGCAGAGTGTCCTGTATCGAAAGCCCCAGGCAGAGGGGAAGGAGCTTGACAAGCGCATAGAGGAATACTATGCAGCCCTGCGAGAGAAGGTAGAGCCAGAGACGTTCGTGCGCTATGAGCTGTATTTGTGTGACATCTATGTAGATGTTGACTACATCGCAGTGGAAGCCTATGCCATATATGGTGACAAGGCAAAGCGCAGCCTTGTAATCGGGTGGCTGGAAAAGCACAGAAGCGACCACCATGTATTAGAATACGAGGGGTGAAATAGAGCGAGGTGCAAATAATTTGTGAATATGATAAATTTTTGTTCAAAAAGTTTGTGTATTTGATAAATTATTTGTACCTTTGCAATGCAAATAAGATAAATGTAATTCAAAACTAACATGGCAAGTAAAGTCTTTGAGAACACATCAAGGCGTATCGTCATCTACAGCGACGACGGTTCCTGCAAGTTGATTGCCACAAGAAGGGCAAACAAAACAGAGCGTTACGGCCACACGGCGTTTAGGGGTTCGTACTGGATATTGAACACCTTGAAGCGCACGGTTGGGGGCTATGAGCCGATAGTCTTTAGCGGATTGAATTACCGCTATGATTTCAAGAAGGACATTATCGATGCGCTACAGAGTTCGACAAGATTTACTGAAGCCTACAAAGAACTATCCGCATGAAACTTTTTACAGACAATCCAGATTTCTACCCGACCCCTACTACTGTCATTGAGCAGATGATGATGGGTACGGACATTGTGGGAAAGACCATACTTGAGCCGTCGGCTGGCACAGGAAACATTGTGGACTGGCTAAAGGCAAACGGGGCAGGCAAGGTCATTGCTTGTGAGAATGACCAGAACATCCGCAAGCTGCTGAGCGGCAAGTGTGACATTATTGCAGAGGACTTCCTAACCGTTACGCCGGAAATGGTAAGCCACATAGACTGCATCGTTATGAATCCTCCGTTTTCAAAGGGAGCCAGGCATATTCTTCATGCTTGGCAGATTGCACCTGCTGGCTGTGTCATCATAGCACTTTGCAACAGCAGTAACCTTGAAGGGTATAACAGAAGGGAGTACCAGGAATTGCAGGAAACCGTGAATCTGTACGGTAATAGTGAATGGCTCGGAGAGGTGTTTAAGGAAGATGCAGAGCGCAGGACGAGAGTTTCCGTATCGCTCGTAAAGCTCTACAAGGGCGGTGATGGCGAAGATGAGTTTGCTGGCTATTTCTTCTCCAGCGTGGATGAGGACGCGGCCAACAACAACGAGACGGAAGGCATCATGCAGTACAATGTTGTCCGTGAGCTTGTAAACCGCTACGTCTCTGCTGTGAAGCTGTTTGATGAGACCATGCAGGCGGCAAAGCGGATAAACGAGACGGCAGAGTTCTACGACTATGAGATAGGCGCGGACGGTGAGCAACACAGGAGGTCATACGGATATTTGCCTATCAAGTTCGGTGCCGTGACGAAAAACGAACACCCGACGGCAGTCACGCATGACCAGTACAAGAAAGAGCTTCAGAAATACTACTGGGACATCATATTCCGAAAACTCAACATGGAGAAGTACGCTACGCAGCATCTTCGTGAGCAGATAAACAAGTTCATCGAGAATCAGAAGCACATTCCATTCACCATGGGAAATGTTTACCGTGTCATTGATATGGTGATACAGACAACAGGCCAGAGGATGCAGAAAGCCCTTCTTGAAGCCTTCGACCATATCTGTTCCTTCTCTGCCGAAAACAGCACGGCAAAAGAGACGTGGAAGACAAACGCGAACTACATGGTGAACAAAAAGTTTATCGTGCCTTGGATGTGTTCGCGCTACGAGTGGGACTTGAAGGGAAACCTGCTGAAGCTTGACTGGAACTCCCACCTTGAAAAGCTGGAGGACGTGAACAAGGGGCTGTGTTATATCACAGGACGGAAGTACGAAGAGATACGCAGCTTGCGTGATGCAGTCAACGAGAAGCTTCCGTTATGGGGAGAATGGTTTGAATGGGGCTTTTTCCGTTGTCGTGGCTACAAGAAAGGCACCATGCACTTTGAGTTTCTGGATGAAGATGTATGGTTCAAGTTCAATTACGAGGTGTCAAAGCTCCGTGGCTGGAATTTGCCGAAAAAGACAGAGAAGAAGCGCAAGGCCACGCAGCGAAAGAGTCAAGATGAAGAACAGCCGACTTTGTTCGGAGAAATGAAAGTATGTTAGATGCAATAAAGTCATGGATAAAGAGCGTATCTGTTATTACTGTAAGAACGTCTATAATGACGGCATTACATGTCCTGCCTACAAGTGCGAAAAGACAGGTGAGAGAAAAGAGAGTTTTGACACGTGCTCCGATTGGGAGGATTACGAGGAGGAGTAACCATGTGTACTATAATGACAAGAGAGGGTGCTAAATCTTGGTGGGGTATAGAGTTGCCAAAGAATGTTCACCACCTCATAAAGGAGATAGGCAAGGATTGGCAGGAAGTCACCTACAAGGAGATAAACGCCAGACGCAAAGCAAAGCAGGATTTTCACATCTATGAGAAACGTGCCAGCGAAGAGGTAAGGCCGTGCGTTATCTGGGTGTTCTACAATCAACCGCTTTGGAGCATGTCCTTTGGAGGGTGGTATCTGTACGTCCGCACTCTAAAGGGTGACTTCCCTCTGAATTGGAAGTGGCCGAGAAAAGACCTCATTATGCAGGTGAAGCAACTGTTTTCATGTGGATTCCTGCCATTTGGTGATATTTACGACGAGTGTTGGTTTGCTGCCTTCGAGAAGAAATACCACCGCCCAGGAAAGCGAAAGAAGAATGCAGTGGCCTTTGCTAAATGCCGCTTTAACAAAAGAGGTGACATTGTAGAAATAATGAGATAAGTATGATAGTTCACCGTTTCATGTCGGCCAGGGAGTATCAAAAGCTGATGGCTGGAGAGGTCTTGCAGAACAGCGACAAGCATAATGGGTACAAGAGTACCAGTGTCGGCTTCTGTTTCTTCACAGAGCCGCCGAGTGATGCCATTCACTGGCTGGGCGGCAATGTTGATGCTGACTATTGTGTGACGATGGATATACCGAAGGAAAGGCTGACTCAATCAATAGGACGCTATCGCGATCCGTCGAAGCACGACCCGATGAGTCCGTATATCTCAAGCAGTCAGTTCATGGTCAAGAGGGAATGGTGCTGCAAGAAGTATTCAACAAGAACGGTGAAGGTTCTGAATGTGACTACCGAATACGAGCAATACACGGTGTTGAGACAGATTCTTATACAAATGGGTTTAATCAAATAAATCATAAAAATCATGGCAAAAGCTGATAAAAAGGAAGTGCTTCGTTCTTTGTGGCACTCATCAACGGAAAGTCCAGGGCAGAAGTATGTGTATGTTCTGTTCAAGGTGAAGGGGCATAAGGCCCTATTATGTGAGTTAATAAGATTCCTCTCAGATGGCGTTACACCTGCAACCGTAGCATTTAAGATGAGTGACGGAACGCCAAAGCTTGCAGTGGCATGGGCATACGCAGAAGAGCTTGCCTGTACCATTACGGAAGGAATGATAGCGCAGGCCAAAGATGCGGCTTGGGCATGGTATAAGGAAGAGGAGGCGCAAGATGAAGAAGATTGAACTGTCACAGGAAGATTTTGAGTTTCTGAAAGAGCTTCAGCACGAACTCAATACACAAGACACGGACGGCCAGGCAGAGCCGAGGTACTGGATGGTCATGGAAAAAGAGACAATGGCAACCCCTCCAGGTGTCGGTCAAGCCTACATTTATTTGGGCGACGGTGATGTGCGGACACATGAAGAGACTGTGCAGTTTATCAAGGAGAATATGCAATGGTGCGACAACGAGGCAAAGAAGAAATGGAAGTCAGTCAACAAGAAAGACTTTGACGAGGTGCTGGAATACCTCAAAGAAACCTTCAACTGTGGTGAAGAGGTGTGGCAGGATGAGCGCGACCGCATCAGTCACTTCTCGGGGGCGTTCCTCACAAAGCGAGAGTGCAAGAGGCACATTGAAACCAATAGACATCACTATGACAGACCTTGCACCTTCGCCATGACAGCCTACCGCAACTATGAGCTGGAGCGTCTTTTGAAGATATTACAGACAATGAAAATGGAGGATTAACAATGAAAGCGAACTTACAACACATCACGTTTACTGGCATTGATGCCAGCACAGACTTTCAAACGCTACGCGAGATTCAGAAGGAGTACCCGCTTGTAGAGTTTGGGGTACTGATAAGCTACCATTGGTACGAGAACGGGAACCGCTATCTTGACCCCAAAATCATAGACATGTTACGAGGCCAGGGCTTAAAGCTTTCGCTCCATGTGTGCGGTTCTGCAGCCCGAGACGCTGCACTTGGAAAATGGGAAACGATAGACAAACTTGTATGGGGTAATCTCGACTTGTTCAAACGAATCCAGATAAACATAGCAGAGCGGAAGGATAATCCTGGCTTTTGCTGGATTCCTTGGGTTATTGGTCAAGAGTTGATAGTACAACAGCGCAGTGGTGAAGACATGTCTATCTACGAGGCCACAATAAAGCAATGGTGTGAACGCTCATACCCACACAGAGACCCTATCAGTGTGCTTCTTGACGCAAGCGGAGGCAGGGGTGTAGATACGCCGATAAAGGTATTGCGCTCAAATGGGAAGGTGGGCTATGCTGGTGGAATCAACGCCGACAATGTAGGCGACAAGCTTTCCTATCTGCTGGAGCATGAAGATACAGGGGACTTCTGGATTGATATGGAGTCCGGCGTTAGGACTGATGACTGGTTCGATACAGAGAAAGTCGCAAAAGTGCTGCAGATCTGTCAGCAGGTTATCAAAGAGCAAAAGGCAGGGTAATGACTATGACAACAGCAAGTTTCATCATAGGATTTGTGGTCGGTGAACTGGTCGGCATTGTAAGTGCATACATCATTATATTAAAGGGACGTAAATCAAAGAAGGAAGAACATAATAGACAAACAGAAAATCAGTAAAATTATGAAAGAGCAAGAAAAATCAACAAGAAAAATATGGCATGATGCAAATGAAGAACCCGATACTAATTTAGGTAGTATCGTTGCTGTAAATTGCGCAGGAGAAATTGCTGCCTTTAATGTTGGTACTTTAGCAATGGATTACGTTAATGAGTACAGTATAGACAAGTGGGCTTATATAGATGACTTGCTCAATATCAATCCAGAAAATGTTCAAGAAGTTACTGCCAGCGATGACTTGGAGAAAGCAGCAGAAGAGATTGTTGACAAAAATAGGGATTTAGGTAACAGCAAGGCTTATCCACAATTCAACTGCTACGATGCGGAAAGGTTTATTATCATTGGGGCCAACTTGCAACGCGAGCAGATGATGAAAAATTGTGCAGTAGGTTATGTGATAGCCAGAAACAAGAACTGCCTTCATCCTCTACGCATATATGACAATATACCCAAAAGGTATGCATGTGATGATGGGCGTGAATTTTGGATGGGTAATGATATACGGCTTCCAGATACGCTTTTCCCAGAAATAACATGGGAAGATGAGCCAAAGAAAGTGAAACTTATAATCATCATGGAGGACTGACTATGGACAGAAAAGCTTATTGGTGCCCGAAGTGCGGACGGATGTTCACAGGAGCGATTGCTATCCGCAAGCACATCGATTCAAAGAAATGCAGAATCAATAGAGAGAAAGATATCAAGAAAGGACTAATCAAGGAAGACTAAACTATGACAAACGAAGAACAAAGAGAGCAGGCGATACAGAGTCTTGCGAACATATTACGAACCATGCCGTTCTCCGTGGAGTTCAAAGTGGTAAAAAAGCCGAAGGGTATCAAGATTATCAACGAGGTGACGAAGGAGGAAATGGACGCAATAGTAGAAAAGGCTGCAAAGGCAGCAAAGAAGGAACCACGAAACAAATAAGGAGGACTGAATATGAAAACTACTGAACTAATGATTGGCGACCAGATACTTGCTAATGGTATTCCGTGTCGTATTATGGCAATACAAGATAACGATGTTGTCTTTACAGATATATCAGATGGCATTGAAAGTGCATTTGATATAGCCGAGATTGAGCCGATTCAGATTACACCTCAAGTATTGGAGAAGAACTTCAAGGAGTATCTGCCAGGCATCAACCTCATGTATAAGCTCAAAGGCCCTTATATGGCAATGAATGAGGAAGGCAACCAATGGGTGTTTGGACTTGTGAAAGAAGAAGGAGCAGACAGCAAGCGTTTCCCGCTTGTAAAGATAACTTACGTACACGAACTCCAGCACGCTCTTCGACTATGCGGAATTGACAAGGAAATAACACTTTAAGGACAGGCTATGGATAGACCGAAGAAGATTTACGTCCGTGATTGGGGCGAGCATGGGATTGCGAAAATGTGGACTTACAGCCCATCGAAGAAGCGCAACGAAAAAGACCTTGTGTATATCAATAAGGATGCTTTGTGCGAAAAAGTAAACGGCTTGATTAACGCGCTTCAAAAGCAAACCCCAAATCCGCTTGGAGACATCAATCAAAGCCTTGCATCTTCCGAGATTGAGGCATTAAAGGCTGTACTTGATATAATGGAAGAGTTGAATTAAGGAGGACGTGCCATGTTATACGACGAAGAAGGACGTGCTTACATTGAACCGCCGTTGCTGCCTGAAGATGTGCATCTGCGATACATCGTGCAGGACTACCAACGCATGTATAGGGAGCGGGGGAAGCTGGAGCGGAAGATAGAAAGTCTTGGCGAGACGAATACCAGGATGGCTCACTACAACTTCTTCATGCGCGGAATAGTAAAGGAGCAGTTGAAGCTTATAGATGACCTTGTGAAGAGGCTCAATAACAGAGGGCATAAAATAGAGACGAAAACGGCAGACAGGATTGAGGATTTCCGAAAGATTGCCTACCCAAGCATAACATCAAAAAAGAAGTGACTATGACAAAAGAAGTTCTAATTAAAATCTTCCAGTTCGGCTATGTGTTGCCGACTGTCATAATGCTTGCTATCATGGTATGGCAGGTATGGAAGTACACGAGGAAATGCAACCATATCATTTACTCGTATGAAGTGAAGAGAATGCTGTGGAGTTTTGTTCCAGCTCTCAACATCTTGTTTGTCCTGTTTTTCTTCCTGTCAAAATGGGAGGAATATATGGTAAGACACAAGCCATTCAAGAAATGAGACATGACACCAGAAGAGGCAATAAAGTTCCTAAAGCAGATATACCCATACGGAGGACACTGCTGGCTTGATGAGCAACGCACAGAAGCAATCCGAATGGCGATAGAAGCACTTGAAGAAAAGACAGCCAAAAACAAGCCATGAAGTACGGAGAACGGAAGCCAGTATCGAAGGCCATGCGCCTGCAAGTCTATGACAAGTATCAAGGACGTTGCGCTTATTGTGGCAGGGAGATAGCATACAAGGATATGCAGGTTGACCACATCATCCCCATTGCCTATAGCTGGTATGGGCCGCGAGACAAGGCAGAGGAAGTCCGCAAGATGTTTGAGGATGAGAGTATCAATGCCATAGACAACCTTATGCCAGCCTGTCGTGCTTGTAACTTCTACAAGGGCGTTAGCGACATCGAGCGATTCCGACAGCGTATCAAGAGCGAGCTTGACCACACTTGCCGCTCGTCGTTCCAGACGCGCCTTGCAATACAGTACGGAATGATTGAATACAAGCCATGGAACGGAAAGTTTTACTTTGAAACATTGGAGGACACAAAATGAAAATCAAGAACGAGAAAGAAGCCTTGCAGATGTTCTGTGAGGAAGAGAATGATTATCGGGACAAGTTCAAGAAGCCGTTTGTCAATGAGAAGGACGGTGGTAGAATCTGGGCCACCAACGGCCACATTCTGCTGATGGATGACCCCAAGCTTACACGGTGCAAGTACACGGAATTTTCACAAAACAGGCTGAATGTCGGTGAAGTCAATACCGATAGGCTGATAAAATTCAGTGAGATTGACAAAGCCTACAAGAAGTTCAAGCTCATTGAGGAAGTGAAGAGCGAGACAGGGGAGGACATAGAGTGTGAGGAATGCGACGATGAAGGTGAGGTTGAGTATTCGTATCACGCCAGGAACGGAAGGACTTACTACGAAACCCACGAATGTCCTATTTGTCAAGGCACAGGTGTTGTCCCAGACTGCAAGATGATACCGACAGGGAAAATGATGTTGCCACGGTACACATACTACAAGTTTGGCGAAGCAACATTTGACGCGGCCACTGTCATGCAAGCCGTCAAGGGGCTTCGCAAAATGGGCTTCGAGAGTATGACACATCGGGTATCGAGTGAGAGGGGAATCAATTTGTTTTCTGTTGCCGAAGGCATAGAGCTAATCGTAAACACAATAATATACGACAGGATGCAAGAGAATTCTCAAAGAATAAAAGTGTATTGATATGGGAATGACTATGAATAGAAGTGCCTACCAGAAGTTGGTAGATGAAGATATTGAATGGCTTGACAAGATGATGAAGGAACACGCGCCCAATTCACTTGAAGGCAATCATATCAGAGAGATTGTAAGGAACTCCGTAGATAGGATTTACGGCAAGGAGAAAGTGGAATAAAAGTAACATCATAAAAGGAGGAAAGAAAATGGAAGTAATCGTATCATCAGTATTAGCTTTGTTGCTTGGTATGGCAATAGGGCTGCTTTATGGGCTTAACTCTTACAAGCAGATGTTAGTCAGATTGACAGCGGAGTGCATCGACCGTATGCGTGAGGCAATGAGGTCACTTTGCTACAGCAATCATGACATCAACATGATAGTGCATAGAATGGGGCTGAAAATCATGCCGCCAGGAGTGCCGCCGCCACCAGTCAAAACGGAAAGGAAAAAAGCTGAAAGGAGGGAAATAAAGTTCAGAGGACGTTCTTCAGAACTTGATTCGCACAAGTGGGTTTATGGCGACCTTGTTCAGTACGAAAGCGGAGAGTGTGCAATCATTGTCGGGCAACCTTCAAATTACGACACAGCAACCTTGCAAGTTGGGATGCCTGTCAAGGTGGTGCCAGAAACCGTAGGCCAGTTCACAGGGCTGTATGACAAGCACGGAGTGGAAATCTACGAAGGGGACATCATTCGCTTTAAGAGCGGCCAGAAGTTAGACGAGAAAGGCAAGTGGATTGACAGAACCCATGATGTAAGCGTGACCTATTCCGAAGCACGTTTCAGCGTAAGCGTGTTGTCAATGGTGAGTAAGAATGTGGAAGTAGTCGGGAATATCCATGAAGTCAAGACAGAGCCATGAGAAAGGTACACCACATTACGACAAACATGCGTGGTTTCCAGAACTGGATGAAGAGGAACCCGAATAAGCGTACCGACGGCTACTTCTCTTTTGCAGGAAAAGAGCTGAATCATGAAGAGGTGAAAAAGGTCGTTGAATACGCGGTTGAGAAGGGGTACAGAACAGATGCTGACATACCAGGCGAAGAGGTAGCACAGATTCTGAATTGGGATGAAAACATTGAAAAAAACTTTGAAAAATGATGAAGAAATTGCCCTAAAAATTTGCATATTTGATAATTTTGCCGTACCTTTGTAATAGCAAATAAGATAAGTATTCACTATTCAAAACTAAAGGTTATGGCAACTAATGCATCAATCAAGAACAACGAGAGTTCTAACAAGAGTTTGGTAATGAAGGCAGCTTGGTCAATCTTCAAGAAAGCCGAAGTCAGCACAATCAGCGAAGCCATGAAGCTTGCTTGGAAGGCTGTAAAGCTCAAAATCGCTATGGCAAGCGGAGTGGTGAAGTTCCAGTACCGCAAGGCAACTGGAGAAATCCGTACAGCCATCGGAACGCTCAAGTCGGGTGTTGTTAACTATGTGCCAAAAGGCACGACACGCAAGCCGTGTTATTCTACGGTCGCTTATTGGGACATCGAGAAGAAGGCGTTTCGCTCATTCTGCATAAGTCACTTAATCTAAACATGGATAAGCTAACAAGAATAGTCGCAAGAGGTGTGGAGCTTTGGGGTGACACCCTGCTCCTCACCGTCTGCCCCAAGTGTGGAAAGGAAAACTGGGCGTGTAGCGTATCAACTGGCACCTGTTGTTGGTGTGGCTATGATGCTCGGGAACTATTAACAGAAGAAGAAAAGGAGAATCTAATATGATACAGAAAGTTCAAGAACAATACTACGAAATGGGATATGCCCTCATGGGTGGCATAGTCGTAGATGAAAAGTTGAAGAGCCAGATTGAAGCTGTGCTTTCACAGGCAAAGGAAACGATATTCCGGCTTATTGACGAGAATCCAAATCATGTAGTCGTGTCGAGAACCAGCCTTGTCTATCCTCATGGCAAGCAGACATCAATCAACTACCAGCAGCCGCCAAGTGAATACGACCTCGGTATAGACGGCTGTAAGCAAATGCTGGAGCCAGCTTTCACTATGAGGGAGGTAGAACACATGTTCGTATCTAACGAGCGAATGGATATAGACGACATCAAGGCTTTTGCACAGAGGGCCATTGAGGACGAACAGGACAAGAAACAAAAATAAGAAATACTATGGCTATTGTAATCAAGAACAACTACGGTTCCCAAACCATTCTTGGAGGCGGAACCATCACCATCACGAATGGCAAGACGTATGTGGACGGGAAACCGATTGACCAACTGAACGTAATCAATCCAGACGACAAGGTTATCAACATAACCATTGAAGGCAATGTAGAACGCCTTGAAGTGGACTATTGCCGCTGCATCCGTGTCACTGGTGACGCAAAGCGTATAAAGACCAACAGCGGCGACATTGAAATTGGCGGTGACGTAAATGGTGACGTGCATACCAACATGGGAAGCATCACTTGTGGAAATGTCGAGGGGGATTGTCATACCAATATGGGAAGTATTAACAGAAGATAGGTCACTGCCATGCAAAAAAGGATGTTCAACAAACAATGCGGCTTGGAGCAGGCTGTTATTGAAGGGTGGAAAGACATGACACGGAGGATAGAGAAAAGTCTTTCTCAACTGCCGACAGAGACAGGGGAGTACGAGACAATAACCGTCCAATGGTGCCTTGAATACTTCCTTGTCCGCAAATACTACAAGGGGGCAATCCTTGAAGAATATCATGTAACCCCGGAACTCAGTGTCGGAGAGGTTGTGGCCGTGGCGCAGAGCTACAAGGATATTGACGAGCGAAGCGTTGTTGGCTATGAGGATGCATCGGATATTCAGCCAGGAATGGTTAGGCCCATATTTGCAACTGACTCCGCAGGCTGGACTAATAAGATGTTTGTCCGTGCCGACCTTATGCCGTACAAGTTTGAGATTACAGACGTGAAGCTTCAGCGGCTACAGGACATCAGCGATGAGGACTGTTTGCGTGAGGGTATTCAGTCTGTGCGTGTTCCAGACGGCTGTGTGTATGTGGCAGGTGGCAAAAAGATTTCCGACGATGACCGCAAACGTATTTTGTCTGGGGAGTTGGAACTTGCCAAGCAATGCGTTTTCTTATCCCCCACTACGGCTTTTGCCGCTCTCATCGATAAGGTTTCCGGCAAGGGGACTTGGGAAAGAAATCCCTGGGTGCTGGCCTATGAGTTCAAACTATGTAAAGAAGAATTTTAGAAAGAATATGAAAAAGGACATTACACAGATGCGGTTCTTTGCTGCAGAGCTGCGCAGGGAACTTGACAATGCAGCGGTTGAGGGATGTTATTGCGAAGTGGAAGCTTTCGCAGACGGAACAGAACAGCCGAAAATCAAAGTGAAATCGAGTGCGGCCAATCTCGATCAGACTACGCTCTATTGTCTGGACGAAGTTGTAGAGTACTGCCAGGCGAACGAGCTGCACCACTATGTGACGGTAGAGACACTTCTAAGCGGTAGTGCAATACCTGTCATCATCATCTTCTAACGGCACGGCCTCCGACTTATCTATTTGCCAATGAAGTTTTGAATAACTTAATGGAGGCCGCCGTGTGGAGCATCAGCAATGGTGCTCCATTTTTTTGCACTTGAACGTAAAAAAACTCCGTAGAAATTTGTATATTTGATAAGAAAAGTGTACCTTTGTAGTAGCAAATAAGATAAGTACAAACATTCAAAATTTACAGCAATGCAGAACTTCAAACTGAAAAAAGAGACAATCGAGGCGATTGCCGATTTTCTCAACTCTACGGAAATCTTTGACGAGTACACCAGTGTGGAAGATGCCGAGTTTGAGCAAGACGACATCATTATCTTCGTGGATTATGAAGTCTATGCCACTTGGATTGAAGACAAGTTCGTTCACACAGAAGTATCTTGGCCCAACGTGGAAGACTTCTCTCGCTGGGAAATCAGCAGCGTCACTCTTAACAAGGTCATCGCTTACGACGAGGACGGAGAGGAACTTGGCATTTCAAGCGAGGACTTCAAGGAGATAGAGAAGAAGCTGGCAGCGTAACGGATTGGGGAGTCCGCTCCCCATTCCTGTCTTATATATCAACATCAAAAATCACAAGAATATGGAAATTGCAAAAGAGTGTCCGAAAGGATTTATTGAAATCGCAAAGGAAATGCACAAAGTACAGTTGAACTGTATCGAGGCCGGGATAGTATGCTCTGTAGATAACAACTATATAGATAGCTACGCTTGGGTAAATATATACATCTTCGACCCGAATCCGAAAAAGGGATGCAAGCAGGTAGGTAGCTTCGACTTTTATTCTGACGAGGGGCCAGTCGAAGAGCACGGAAAGAAATGGAAGAAGATGCTGGAGTATTACGAGCGGATGAAGGCAAAGGCAGAGAAGAAAAAGAGCCAGAAAAGGGGTGTGGATTTTTGAAGATTTTTTCAAAAAAACTCCGTAATTATTTGCATATTTGATAATTTTGCCGTACCTTTGTAATAGCAAATAAGACAAGTATCACTATTCAAAACTAAACAATCATGGCAACAACAGAAAGACGCAGCGCAAGAGAAATTCGCCTGCAAGCAATCGTAGAACTTCAGAACGAGTTAAACAGCCTATTTGGTGAAGAGCCAGTCAATGAGCAGGAGTACATCGCGAAGTACAGCGAGTACAAGCTTCATGAACTCGGAACAGTCAAGGAGGGCCTGGCAAAGCAAATCGAGAAGAAAAAGCACCAGAACAAGGTAGATGCCTACTTTGCTGGTGAAGGCAAGGAACTGTTTGAAAAGCTGGAAAGCCGCAAGGCGACCATTCTCCAGAACCTCAAGGACATTCAAGACAGGCTTTGTGAGAAGGCAGAGCAAAGTTTCGCCGATACGGTTTGGCATGTATGTTACACTGGAGTGTCATACGGAAATGCTGGTGTGCGAATCGTCTTGAAGGATGAGAGCGGCAAGGAAATCTTCGGAACGGAACTCACAATCACCTATTCAGAATCCATATTCTCGAAAGGGAAGGAAGAGTTTACTACCAACGTCGGCACCTGTGGCTCGAATGAAATCCTTGATGACAGCTACGGCTCACGAACATTCTTCTATATCCAGTTAGGCAAGCTGTTCCAGAGGAAGGAAATGCTTGAAACGCTCCGTGCCGAAATGAAGAGGCTGGTAGAATCGTTCCGCAAGAACAACCATAACCTTCATAACGTGGAGAGCGTTCTCGCAGACCCATTCACGAAGGAACTTGAAGAAAGCGACAATGAGGACGATTGAACCAATAGTAGATTTCGAGAACAGGTTTGAGGTAATGGACTGGTACAATTCTTTTCAGACTTATGTGCCAGTCTATTTCCTCTATAATGAGAAACGCTGCTTTATCCACAACAGGCGCGTTTATGGAGTGCCATACGGTACGCCAGAGGCAAAGGCAGACGAGAGGAACTACATCGGGCAGCTACAGAAGAACGACGGAAAATTCTTCTGCTTCTACAATTGCTACAGGAATGGACTTGACATTGAAGCCTTCACTCAATGGATATGGGGGAACGGCTATACACTTACGGATGACTTCAAAATTAGCAGGAACAAGCAGGGCAACTTTGTGGATATAGGTGGTAACTTCAAGGAGGTTTCATGTGCCTTCAGTTACCGAATCTATGACGAGAAGCTTTCAAAGCGCATAATCAAGTGGTTTCGTGACTGGAAAGCCAGTCAAGGAAGTTCTTGAAGAAAGCCCCTGCAAAGCCCATAATGACCGCTCCAGACCGCATATCTGGGGCGGTTTCTTGTATCTGTCACTGCACTTTTGCGTTCACCACTTATCAAAATGATTTTTCCTTATTATACTTGTATATGTAGTAATTTTGTCCGTGTAAAATCAAAAGTGACTGAAAGAAATGGCAAAATTAAGCATCTACAACGAAATTGTTGACGAAGAGACCAAGGTCATGTTGCAAGACTGGTGTGGAACGGACGGTGTATGTTTCAAGGACATTCACGAGTTCCTCAACTCAATGGAAGATGACGACAAGGAGATTGACTTGCACCTGCATTGTCCTGGAGGTGACTGTATCGAAGGATGGGCTATCTACGATGCACTCCGGACATCGGGTAAGGACATCACGGCAACCATTGACGGCGAATGTGCGTCTATGGCGACCATTATCCTGCTTGCGGCTCCAAAGGAGCGTCGTTTCGGAAACAAGAACGCGAGACTCTGCATCCACAACCCATGCGTAAACTTCATCGACTTGTGGTCGACTGAAAGGCTTACAGCAGACGAGCTGGAACAGTTGAAAACAAAGCTGACCGCACAGCAGCTGTCTTTGGTTGAAGAGCAGAACAAAATCCTTGACCTTTATGTAGAGCGCACTGGTTCAGACCGTGGTGCTCTGCAGTCCCTCATGAACGAGGACAAGTACGTTGACATGGAGAAGGCCATAGAGCTTGGCTTCATTACTGCTACTGTAGAACCGAACACAGCAAGTAAAAAAACTCATAAATCAAAACTCGAAAAAATGGAAAAGACAACAATCAAAAACAGTGTGCTGAAGAAGCTGCTCGCACTGACAGGCTTCAGCAAGGTAGAGGATGTTGAAGCAACAGTCCTCGACCAGAAAATCACCGCCGCTGACGGAGCCGAATTTACCGTTGAGCGCGAGGATGGCGACCCACAGGTAGGCGACAAGGCTTATCCTAACGGTACGTACACCCTTGACGATGGCACCGTCATCGTAGTAACGAATGAGGAAATCGAGAGCATCACCCCTGCTGGTTCGGGGGACGATGACAACGAAGACCTCAAGGCCCTGCAAGAGAAGGTTACCACTCTCGAAGCAAGCGTAGAGACTCTGACTTCCGAGAAGCAGACACTGGAGAGCGAGAAGCAGGCTTTGGCCGACGAGAAGGCAACTCTCGAAGCTGACAAGGCAGCACTCCAGCAGCAGGTAACCGACCTTACCAACGAGAAGGAAACGCTGACCGCCGAGAAGCAGTCCCTCACCGAAGCCCAGAAGACCGAGGAAGAGGCTGCAATCCTTGACATCGTGGCTAAGGCTGGTGGCAAGGCATGGCTCGATGGCGTATGCCAGATGACTTCCACTTTCCACCCAGGAAACCGTTCTTTCAAAGAGCACGGAGGCGGTGACCGCCAGTTCCAAGGCGAGACCAAGACACAGCGTATGCTCCGTGAGCAGCGTGAGCGTCAGGAAGCCAAGCGCAACGCCAAAAAGTAGGCAAAAAAACAGAATCAATAAAATTAAAAAACGTAAAGCATTATGAACTTTGAACAATTTACAGTAGACAACGGTGCGATAAGAGACCTCAACGAACTCTTGTTCACCTCCGTATTCAACGACCCCGACTTGGAGCGTGTTGTCACCCCCATGACCAAGGTCGAGAACGGCAAGAAACTCGGCTACGTTGACCGCATGGGCGACGTTGGCACTACTGGTGCAGGCTGTAACCCAACCTACACCGATGTGGAAATCACTGGCTTCGAGAAGACTTGGGAGCTGGGCGACTGGGAGATTCCCAAGAGCATCTGCTACAAAGACCTCGAAGACACGATTGCCCGTTACGGTATGCACGAAGGCACAGAGCGTGCCGACCTGCAGGACACTCCGTACTGGGACAAGTTCCTCATTCCTCTGCTCAAGAGCGCTATCAACGACATGTTCTGGCGTCTGACATGGTTCGGCGACACCACAGCAAAGAACGTAGAGAACGGCGGTGTTATCACCGATGGTATCGACGTGAAGCTGCTGAAGGTTTGCGACGGCCTGTGGAAGCGTCTGGAGGCTATCATTGCCAACAACCCTGCACAGCAGATTACGATTGCTGCAAACAGCGAGGACACCTACGCTGGTCAGAAGACCGCTATCCGCACACAGGGTGTTGCTATCGGTATTGTCGATGACCTGTTGAGTGAGGCCGACGGTCGTATCTTCGACAAGCCCGACCACGCCATCTTCATGACCAACTCTCTCTTCAAGGCTCTGCGTACTGATGTGAAGAACCTTCACAACATCCAGTTGCCTGTCGAGAAGGTTATGTCCGGCATCCAGCTCTCCGAGTACGACGGCCACGCCATTCTTGTCCTCGACATCTGGGACCGCATGATTAAGAAGTATGAGACTATTGTCACTGGCGTTGGCAATGCCGCCAAGACAACTCTCAACTGTCCTCACCGTGCTGTCCTCGCTTCGCCCCAGAACCTCTTCATCGGTACGTCCGACAAGGACCGCCTCGCTTCTCTGACCGTGAAGTTCGATGACCGCAAGCGCGACAACTTCATCTATGCAGCTTCCAACTTCGGAACGCTCATCGGTGAAGACGAGCTCGTACAGGTGGCAATCTAAAGTATTAACCTCTAAATATCAAAGATTATGCCTATTGACGTATGTGATTTCAAGCTGGCACAGGATATTGCAGGTTCTTGCACTAATCCGCAGGTTGCTGGACTGAAGAACACAGGGTATCTCATCAACTATGATGACATCGATTGGGATTCTTTGGCAAAGGCCAATGACAACCCCAACATCGTTGAAACCCTGTTGCTCCTTTCTGGCAAACGTGCCTACAAGGTGGTTGTGCCGGGCAACACGCCCTTCACAGGAACCCAGGCAGCTCTCGCTACTGGCACCTATCGTAACAAGTTCACAAAGACTGCATCGATTGTAGTCCTTGACAGTGGTCCCGACGTTTCCAAGAACGTCATCGACCAACTGGCTAACGGACGCTTCGTGTTCATCTTTGAGAACAAGTACCAAGGTGCGGACAAGAAGAACACCTTTGAGATTTACGGTCTCGAACAGGGACTTGCCGCTACTGAAATGACCAACGAGAAATACTCGGAGGAAACAGACGGTGGCTGGGCTGTTACCCTTGAAGAGACTGGTGCTCCCACAAGTGGTTTGTTCTTGTTCAAGACAAGTATCGCCACTACACGCGCTGCTCTGGAATCTCTCGTAACTGGCTCACAAGGCAACTCCTAATCCGTGAATGGATATGGCAAGCTACGAGGAAACTCTAAGGACTCTCGAGGAAATGAGAAGTCGGTTTGACTCCGGCTTCTCATCCTCAGATAAAGAGAAAATCGAAACTCTCTATCTGCAAATCTGCGGAAAGAGAGTTCGTAATACAGGATGTCGTGACTGTTATCGCGATGCCTATATTGAAATAAGGTCAAAACTTAAACAATTAGGAAAAATGCCAAAGAAACCTAACTACACATTGAAGGCGGGTGCAATCATCCACCCTCAAGGAACAAGTAAGTTCTACAGCCTTGCAAACATCCCCGATGATGTAGCCGAGGAATGGCTGGGTAAGTACCCTGCTGACATCAACAAGTTTGAAACGTACCCCACCGACTGGCAGAGCCGCGTAGAGGCCCGCAAGGAAGGTCGGGTAGCAGAGCCTACCGTTGACGAGCTGAAAGCCGAGGTTGAGCGTCTGAATGACGTTGTAAACGAAAAGGACGTTGAAATCGAGAAGCTGACAATCGAAGTCGAGACTGCAAAGGCAAAGGCCGAAGCTGGTGCTGGTGACGACGGTGCAGCAGCTATGGAGATTGAGACTCTGAAAGCCGACCTTGCTGCAGCTAACGAGGAACTGGAGAAGTCCAAGGCCGAAGCACAGGCAGAGGTTGAAGCCCTCAACAAGAATGTTGACGAGCTGAAAGCCGAGGTTGAGCGTCTGACCAAGGAACTTGAAGCTGCCAACAAGAAGGCTGCGAAGAAAACTGCCAAGGCAGAAGAATAATCATTTTAGCCCATTGCTTTCATGAATATCAATAATGTAAAGCGTGCGAAGAAACGCATTGACATTTCATATCTGAGTAATCTCGGAATACAAGCCTATGGAAAGGACAATCTCTATCCGCAGCGTATGTATGACCTTATTCGGAGCAGTGCCAATGGCGGAACATGCCTTGACCGTTATCAGACATTCATCGAAGGCAATGGGCTGAATAATACTGATTTTGCCGAATACGAGTGTAACCGTTCTGGTCAGACGGTGGATGACATCTACAGGCTCATAGCACAAGACCTGGCAATCCATCGTGGTTTTGCGCTTCATGTGAACTATAACATGATGTGCCAGATTGTAGAGGTCAGTCACATACCTTTCATGCAGTGCCGTTTGGAGGAAGAGACAGAGGACGGCAAGGTAGTACATATCATGATACACCCAGACTGGACGGGACACAAGACACGCAAGGGAAACACAATCCGCGTCAGCAAGGAGAACGTGAAGAAAATCTACGCTTTCAATCCGAGGAAGGACGTTGTGTTATCCCAAATCATGTCAGCTGGCGGCATAGAGAACTATCGCGGCCAGGTGTTATGGTTCTCAATGGACGGGAAATGGGAGTACCCAGTTCCTATCTACGACAAGGTTGTTACTTCGCTTTCTACGGATGAAGGTCTTGACAATGTTCAGTACCGTAATGTCCGCAACAATTTCCTTCTTGCTGGTATGCTGGTTCACAAGAAGGGTTCCTCGCTCGGGATAGACGACGACGGAAAGCCAATAGAGAGCAAGAAGAACAATGACATCAGTGAAAGCTTGAACATCTTCCAAGGCGACGAGAACGCTTGCGCCATTATGGACGTAACAATCGAATCCGAAGAGGACAAGCCGGAATTTGTGCGCTTTGAATCCAACAACTTTGACAGCAAGTTCAAGATAACGGAGGAAAGTGTAATAAGCCGTATCTATTCCGCTTTCGGGCAAGAGCCTTGGTATCGCATACGAAACGGCAGTCTCGGATTTTCAAGTGAAATCCTGTCTGAAGCCTACGAATACTACAATTCATACGTCAGCAAGGAACGTCGCGCCATAAGCCGCGAATTGAAGCGCATCTTTGACTGCTGGTATGAAGTAGCGAATCCCTCTAACGATTACGAAGTACAGCCATTGGTATATGTAAGCAACACGAAGAAATGACACATCTGCTAACAACAATCGAGCTAAGACAGCTCGGACGACCTATCGGCAAGGTTGCCGACGATAAATTAAATGCATTCATCTCCGAAGCCGAGCAACTACATATAAAGCCCATCCTCGGGGATGAGTTGTTTTTGGACCTTCTGAAAGAGGCTTCTCTGGAGGATGAAGAGGAAAAGGACACCACAAAGCAGATGCTTCTAAATGGTGGTTCATACTACATCAACAAGGACACGGACAAAGAGGCAATCCGTAGTTTCATGGGCCTTAAAGTGGCTCTTTCATATTTCGTCTATGCGCAGAACCTCATGGTCGGCGACATAGAGAGTACACGCTTTGGCTCTGTCATCAAGGAGAATGACTTTTCGAGCCGAGTATCATCCAAGGAGCGTTCCAATGCATACAACAATACAATGGAGGTCGCCAACGCTTACCTTAAAGAGTGTGTGGAGTACTGCAAGGCAAACGGGCTGATAAAGTCGGAAGGACGGCCAGCGGTTGCCATTGGCGGCATTACTATCAAAAGAATAGGTTGAACAAATAAAGAAATCGAGATATGGTAAACATAGAAGACCTTCTGGGAAAAGTTGCCAACAATGGTGCCACGCTGTTGGGAGTGCTGGCACATGGGGAGTGGAACACGCTCGTGCAGGCAGTCCGCGAGTTGCAGCAGATTGTGGCTTCCGATGAGCGTTTGGAAGAACAGAGCGCACGAATAGCGGAACTGACACAGACACTTGCTGACAGCCTATCTACTATCACGACGGACATAAACGCCCTAACTGCGGATGACCAGGCACATCATACAGCCCGCATCGCTGGAATCATAACGAGTGCCCTTACATACAGCACATCGACGGTAGATACAAGTGTTGACTGGACGATGGTTTATTACTCCGAGTATCTGCATCGGTTTGTATGCAAGTACAACGAAGTATATTATACGTTCTGGGAAGGCATGAACACATGGTGCAGCAATAGCGGAATACCATACGGTGGCAAGGTCTATATCCATGACAATAGGCTGTATTCCTACGATTCAACGTCCGGCTTGCTCAAAGAGGCAGGAGCCGTCACTATTGCGGCTATCGAGAATGCCATTTCGATACTCCAAGAAACCGTAACGCTTCTGGGTGGAAGCACACAGGAAAATTCAGAGGACATCGAGGCCCTGCAAACCGAGGCTCTAAGCTACCACAACATACGGTTTGACGGCATTATGAGCGATTATATCAGAATGGAACAAGTCGGCTTGCCACAACCGACGGGTGCGTATGTGCCAGGCAGAGTGTACTTCAGCGAATACTGGGGCAGGTTCTTCTATCAGACAGGAGTAAAGAACTACGACGTATGGTGGCAGGGAAAGTTTTGGAATGACCAGACCACATTTCAACCGTACCAAAACAAGATGTATATCCACGACAATAAGATATACATGTTCAATGCCACGACATCAAAAATGGAACAGGTAGGCTTCAACATCTTCACGATGACAAACAGCGCGTATGAAGCACTTGTTGAGTCCGGCCATGTTGATGAACTTGCTTTCTACGCAACTTACGAGGACGAGGAGGACTAAGTTATGCTGTATAGGAACGGAAAGGAAACTATCGGGCTTTACCACAATGGGAAAGCATTATCCGAGCTGTGGAAGGGTACGCGCCTTCTCTGGCAGGCTGTCCGTTCTTGCTTTGGTAGTGGTTGCTGGAGGAATGACAAGCCTTGGATAAACGATGAGGGCTGGAAGAACGGTTAAACACGGAAGCCTATGGAGTATATTGTCAAGAACGGAACCGCGAGAGAGGTCATAGCAAGGTTCAAGGCCACGATAGACCCGCTGACAAATATCGTGAAGGCCACGCCGCTCAAGGCGATTTATCGTGTCATCAACGGCGTTGCTGTTCTTGTGTGGGAACTCATACATTCATGCTTCGGGAGTGGTTACTGGAGAAACGATATGCCTTGGAGTAATACCGATGGCTGGAACAATGGGACATAATGACTGTACACAATATGAAAAAGAACATCAGGACATACAGGATAGGCAATGATATTCAAATCAAGTGGCCGATTCTCACCAATGGCGAGGAACAGCTACTTGATGGCCGAGACCTTAACCTTTATGTCGTTGACCCCATGGGGAACAAGAAGCGCATAAAGGTGTTTGGCAGGGAGGCCCACATCATTGCTTTTACTTTCTCTCATAATGACCAGAAGCATACAGGTGTCTATGGTCTTATGCTGGTTGAGAACGAAGGCAAGGAGCATCAAGGCATAACGGACAACTGCTGTGCTTTCCAGTTGGTAGAGAAAACGTGTCAGATACCCGACTATATGGCAGGGGACACGCCGCTTGATGCTGGCAACGTAGATGTCGGCATACACGGTTTGTCTGCCTATGAAATCGCTGTCAATCATGGTTACGAAGGCAGCGAAGAGAAGTGGGTGCATGACTTCGAGCTTGTGCTTAACTCTACAGAGTTGAGTGTGGAATCTTCGCAACAGGCCGCGCAAGTGCTGGCGAGAACCGAAGAGCTGTTTGAAGGGCTTTCCGCCATACAGGAAACAGAGCAGGGGCGTGTCAGTGCAGAAGAAGGTCGCGTAGAAGCAGAGGAAGGTCGTGTAGAGGCAGAAGCCGGAAGAGTGGAAGCAGAACAAGGACGTTCCGAAGCTGAAACCAACCGAAACAATTCAGAACAGGAAAGGGTTGAATCCGAAGCTTTGCGCCAAGCTGCCGAGACAGAACGTGAAACGCTGGTAAGGGAAGGTGAGGCCCAGCGTAACCAGGCTATTGCAGAAGGGGAGTTCCATAGGAATGAAACCGTAGAGCTTGGGGAGCAACGCCGAAACACTGCTGTTACCGAAGGTGAAGCAGAGCGTAACCGTATTGTCAATGAAGGTGAGGCAAGCAGGAATCAAGCCGTTACTGAGGGAGAGGCACAGCGCAATCTCGAAATACAGGAATTTGTCTCGCAGAACAGGACGAACTATGAAAATGCGGAGGCTGGTCGTGATGCTGAATACTCTCGCGTAGAGAACAGCCGTAACCTGCAGTTCCAGCGTTCTGAAGCCCAGAGGGAACAGACTTTCAATGAGAGCCAGCTTGCGAGAACCGAAACATTCGAGCGGTCAGAGCGGACACGTCAAGACCTTTACGATGCAGCAGAAGCGGACAGGGAGATAAGGACCAACGCCGCAGTTCAAGAGGTGACAAGCAACACTGCAAGACTGAACAGGCTGGAAGAATGGCACACCGAATCAGAGAACGAAAGGGTTGCCGCCGAAAGTAGTCGAGTTGCGGCAGAGCTTGAACGTGTGGAGAACGAGACCGACCGTGTTCACCAAGAAACCGTCCGTCGCCAGCAAGAGCAGAGAAGGGATGCGTCTGAAAATGAACGCCAGTTGCAGGAAACGGCGAGAGTCCGCGCAGAGCAGGCAAGGCTTCAGAGCGACCTTGTGTATAAGGAGGCAGAGCAAATCCGCGTTGCCCAAGAAACGAGACGTGATGAAGCAGAGCAGGCACGAGCTGCTGCAGAACTACAGAGAGTCAGCGACGAAGCAGACAGGCAGCAGGCTATGGAGCAGGCCATATCACAGAACGAGCAAAGGGTAGATGCTGCAATAGCTGCTTTCAATCATACGGAGGTAGTGCTTACGCAGTCCGAATTTGATGCACTTGTTCTTGCAGGGGAACTTGTCGAAGGCTGCGACTACAAGGTAATAGACGATGAAGAGTAACCAAATATAGTAATAATTATGGCAAGAAGTAACAAGTACAGTTATGAACCTATCCCCAATCTTGATGCGGATTGGGAAAGGGACGAGAACAATGGTAACAAGCCGTTTAGTGGTGAGTCTGTGCAGAATTTCATTAAGGGAAAGCTGCGAGAGCATGACTCAAAGTTAAATGGCATCGAGTTAAACGGCAGCGGAGTAGCAGAAACTCCAAATGCCAGCGGTAACGTCATGCTGACCATTCCAGAAGTTGACTCGCAGATGAATCAGACAAACAGCACAAAAGCAGCACAGGCCGGAAAGGTAGTGCAGAAGTTCAATGCTGTAGAAAGTCAGATACCAGTGTCGGCACGTCTTGGAAATGTCAGTGGTGACGGCTCGGAAGTGACACTCGAATTTCTGAATGAGCAGAACGATGTCGTTTTTGATGTGGATATTCCCGCAGCTCAAGATGTCGGAGAAGTCATCTATCCCGTGATAACGGCAAGCCGTTTGACTGGCGCACGTCTGAAAGTCGGAAGCGACATAAGCATAAGCTGGCTTTATGACTGTCTTTCCAACCAAAGCGAGGGAAGCATGTCATACAATGCCACGGTTGCCATTGCCGCTATGCTTGCTGGTGATAACGGAACGACGGAGCTTAATCTTGGCAGTGAAGCTATGCAGGTTGGAGTAAGACCAGGCACAAGCGGAACATTCACCATAGACGGCTCCCTTATCACAACAAGAGGCACGGTGACGATAATCATTACCGCCACAGCAGACATCGAGGGAGAGCAAAAGACGGCGACAAAGCGTCTGACTGTGGAAATGGAAATGCTGTCACTTTCCAGCAGCTACAGTCCGGCTACAGGTTTGGCAACAAACAGTGGTGTGACTGGCAGTATTACCGTTCCGTATAATTTCAGTGTTCCAGATGGCACAACATTGAGGGCTTGGCTCAATGGTGAACTCTATCAGACAAGTAGTATAAGTGGTAGTTCTACAGGACGTATCACAATAGACCTGGAAGATATGGCGGCAGGGCGTAACAACCTGCAACTTCTGGCAATCGACGGAACGGGGCTGAAGAGCGACATTGTTAGCATAGATTTCCGTAAGGCACAGGGAACAGCATCTTACCTCGGATTGCTGCTTGTATGTACGTCGGATGATGTAGATGTCTCTGACCTTGCGAATACCATGCCTCTGCCTTATGCCTATGGTGGTGAAGGATTCCCATTACATGTGAAGCAGTTTGACGAGATAGACATTCCACTGGCAGCATGGAGCAGTTCGTCTGTCAACAACTCTGTCGAGGTGAAGCTTGACAATGTGACAGTGCAGACTATCACCGTTGGGCGTACAGAGCAAAGATTAAGACAGCGTTTCGATTCCAGCGGTAATCATGTGCTGACAGTGAAGCTGGGTTCTCTCGTGCTATCAGCTAATGTGGCAGTCGTAGCTACAGGAACCGTGAACGAAACTGTGACAGACCAGTTCAAGGAAGAACTGACCGCTATAGGAAAGTCAAATAGCCAAGAGGACCGTGACCAGTGGGGAGGCATAACGGAACTTTCGGGACTGAACTACAGTGCCAATGGCTGGATTGACAATACCCTGTTGCTTACCAACGGTGCAAAGGCTATTGTTGACATTAAGCCATTCGCCGACTATACCGATGACAACGAGGGCCTGCTACAGACAGGTATGACGCTGGAGATTGAATTGAAGGTAAGCCAGATAATGGAGCGTGGTGCTGCAATCATGCACTGTCTCTTCCTTAACGGCACTGGTGTTCCAGATCCGAACGACGATTCAATCTACCCACGCGGTATAAAGATTACGACCGAGAAGGCTTCTCTGCTTTTTGGCGACCCCGAGGAAATCCACACTACAGAAAAGGTGATGGATGCAGAAGGCCACTACTTGCGTTTCAGCGAGGCTTCTACTACTGTTGGCAGCGACATCAGCAGTGAGGGCTACTATGAAAAGATAAGCGATAATGTTTGGAGGCTGACAGCCGATACTACGGCACAGAGCGGAAAGACGTATTATGTAGGTGAATCTGTAAGTTCAAAGAACGCCCAAGACCTCTATGTGATACGTCCCTACGGTGCAGAAATGAACATTGCAGAAGACAAGTGGCTGCACCTTACCTTTGTTGTAGAGCCTATCAGTAATGGCTATGGCCTGGGCTTGCTCTATATCAATGGTGTGTTGAGCCGTGTGAACCGTTACACAAATGGTATCACATATGCCATGAGGCAACTCACAGCACAGCCACTTATCTTCGACAGCGACAAGGCAGATGTGGCTATCCGAACAATCCGATACTACAGATTTGCCCTTGACCGTGACCAAGTTCTTGCGAACTGGATTGCCACACTGCATACTGGCTCTGAAATGCAGCTTGCTCATGACAATAATGATGTAGGCGGTACAGACAGCAACAACCTTCCGACCATAAGCAAGGCAAAGCTACTCGCTGCTTCAAAGGGACGCGGCGTGTTGACATTCGTGAAGAGTGTGAACAACAAGACTGGCAGTAACAACAATGGCATGGAAGAATTGTTTGAGGATTCTGTAGGCAAGAAAGATGACTTCCATGCTGACTACATCTGCTGGGACCCACCAACAGACTTAAACGGCAACAAGATTGGTGACGGATTCGAGGCACGTCATGTGAACATCAGAATACAGGGTACTTCATCCGTGAACTACCCATACAAGAATATCCGTATATACCTTGCCAAGACTAACTTCCATACGGCAGAAAAGCCAGCAAGCATCAGTACGGGTGGAAAGACCTACAACTACAATCCGACAACGAAGAAAATGGTCTATGATGACGGCGAAGGGCATACGTCGAACTTCAAGGGCTACAACCTCCGTGGCAGCGGAAACAGCTTGCCGCAGAACGTCCTCTGTGCAAAGACTGACTTCGTGGATTCTTCTTTGGTTATGAATACAGGTGGTGCGCACTTGTTTAATGACGTGATGAAGAACCTTGGCCTTATGACACCGCCAATGGAGCATGATGCGCGTGTGCGTCAGGCCATCGACGGTATTCCTTGCGATGTCTATTGTGCAGAGAGTGAGGCTGGCCCATTCAAGTATTTTGGTCAGTTCGTTCTCAATAACGAGAAATCGAAGTCTGGCACTATCTTTGGCATGGAGGGAGTTAGCGATTTCGAGCCGACTTGTCCTATTGCTTTGGAAGCACTGGAGAACCGTTACGCCTTAACGCTTTTCCAGAGTGCAGGACAGAGCAGGCCGGATATCACCATTGGTAATACAATCACCAGCTTTGGAGGTACGACAGAAGAAAACAGCGCACTGGAGGACTTGCTGGCCAACACCTTTGGAAGTGCATTTGAGTTCAACTACCCAGAAGATACCTTCTGGACGCAGGCTGAAATCAATTCACAAGACAAGCCAGCAGATTGTCACCTTGCAAGTGACCTGCAGAAGAACGCTATCCGTCGTCTCATGTCGTTTATCTACCACTGCGTCAAGGAGAGCGACGTGAACATGAGCAATCCAGAGTACGGCGATGCTAACGGCTGGAGTGCGGCAGACAAGGCAAAGTGGTACAGTGCTTACTTCCGTGAGCATGTATCGGAGTATTTCGATATAGACTACCTCTGCACCTACTATCTCTTTACCGAGTATTGGGCTTCTGTGGACCAGCGTGCGAAGAACATTTTGTGGCGTACATGGGACGGTCTAAAGTGGTACCCGACATACTACGACGGAGATACGGCAATGTCTATCCGTAACGATGCCTTCATGGTGTACCTTTACAGCGTAACCCGTGACACCTATGACACGGAACGCTCAAAGTTTGCTTTTGAGGGACACGACTCATGGCTTTGGTGTCTGTTGCTGGCAAACATCGAGTACGGAAATTCAGAGACCAATAACATCTACAACCGTTTGGCTGTCTGTGCTCGTAATCTCCGCTCACGCCTGACGACACAAACAATGCTCCAGGAGTTCAACGAGATTATGATGGGCAACTGGTCGGAACGTCAGTATAACTACTCTCAAAAGCTGAAGTACATCGATACGATGTTCAATTCTACGAAGTACTATCCGTACACACTGACAGGAAACCGTGAGGCACACCGTACCCAGTTCTTAACTGACCGTGCACAGTTGCTTGACGCAAAGTACACGGCTGGTAACTACAGCGGTGACCGTATTTCCTTGCGTGTGAACCGTTCGGCAAATGACGCAGAGAATACGCTGACAATCAAGAGTGCAGACCTCTACTATTTCGGCTACTTCTTGAATACTGGTGGCGGTACATGGCTTCAGTTGCCAATTCGTACAGAACAGGGAGGTATCTGCACGCTGTCATTCACTGCCGCAATCAATGGCGGTTCTATCCAGACCTATGTTTGCGGTGCAAGCCGTATGGCAGAGCTTGACCTCACAGAAATGTGCGGAAACTTGCTGACAACGGAAATGAACCTTTCAGCTTGCGTGATGATGACGAAACTTGTCATCCGAAACACACGCTCTGTATATGGTGGTATTCTGACACTCGGCAACACGGCAAAGCTTCAGTACATCGACCTTACAGGGCAGGCAGGTATCAATAACGGAACAGCGAACACGCTGGGTCTGGAGTTGCATACACGTTTGCAAACTGCCTTGTTGACAGGAACGGGACTGACGACTCTCAATTTGCCAGAAGGTGCACCTATTACAACACTGGCACTTCCAAAGACGCTGCGCACACTGACATTGAGGAATCTGCCATTGTTGACATCTGCAGGTCTGACAATGGAAGATGACACATGGACGGCTATCACAGGTCTCAATTTCGCTGCATGTCCTGGCCTGTCATGGCAGACGTTGCTTACAACTTGCGCTAATGCTCGTAACATCCGCATCGAGGGCATAAGCGGACGTGTACATTCAAGCATACTGACTCCATTCATGGAAGGTTGGAACCCAGCAACGCCAAACGACTACAGCGGATTGACTTACCATGGACTTGATGCAGACGGTACATATAATAACTGGCCTCAATTCGGCGGTTCTACTGTAACGCTCATTGACTACGTTGAAAGTGTTACCATAAGTGGCACCACATATACATTCAGTCAAATACAGCAGTTCTTCCGTGATAAGTGCGGTTTGACCGTTATCGAAAGCCCTTACTCTGACTACAAGGAGAACGATGCAGAGACGGACAGCGAGAACATCACGAACCTTGACAACCTAACTGGTTACGACTACGGAAATGCGTATGTTGCATCTGGTCACATCGTGAAGATTCGTGAGAAGAGTGTTCCTGTTAAGGGCCAGTTCAACAAGCAGACGAACAAGATGACGCTCACCAAGATTTCAGAGACGAGCTACAGGCAGTTCCCGGACGGCACGACGTTTGATAGCAACGACCCATTGGGCGAAGGCTATGATTGCTTCATGTATATTCCTCATTTCTGGTATAAGGGTATCAATGACTACAAGAACCAAGAGAAGCACACTCTTCTTTCTTCATTGAAGGACATGCCAGCAAACACATGGACGAACAAGCGTCAATCTGCGTTGTCAGACATCATGTTCTCTGACCACAAGGGCTTGCTGATGGAAAATATCGCCATTGGTGATACATTCTCTTCAGAAGACCACCTTGCCCAGCTTAATTCATGCGCCACATACAGAATGGACGTGGAAGGCATGAAGCAGGTAAGGTATGTGGGTATGAACAGTGCAGTTTACGGCTCTGTATTCGTAAATGCAGATGGAGAGGTCATCCAGAAGGATGTTCTTGCGATTGCTGGTTCTGAAAGCAGTCCTCACGACTTCGGAGAGACTATTTTGAGGAACGGACAGCAAGAGTACGTCAATGCTGGGTATATCTTCCGCAATGTGCCAGAAAATGCGAAATGGCTGTACTTCACATGTATTCGCGAACTTTCGGACGAAGATTATCCTGTTTTCGCCGTGGATAGTGACGACATCGAGGCCATCGAGCCAGGCTGGGTAGAGCACAAGTCTGAACTGATTGGTATCTACGGAGCAAGTATTGATGAAATAGACGGCAGCATACGCTCTCTGTCAAGAAAGACTACCAAGCGAGGCACTGGTACTTCTACCACAAACCCAGATTGGCAGTACGATGCAGACGGTGAGCCGACAGCCCTTGTTTTGTCAACGCTCAACTACACGGGACAGGACTTCTACAATCTTTGTTACCTGCGTGGTAGGGGCTACCATGATGTCAGCTATGAGCAGAACAAGATTATCGCTATTCTGTCTCGTTGCTGGTGTGGAGACCGTGACGACCAGGCTGTGTACGGACAAGGTGTTTCAGCAGGCTATCAGACAGGTCAGTTAGACTCTCTCGGCAAGCGCGATTCACAGAGGCTTCTCCATACAATAAACAAGATTTGGGGACTTGAAGCCTGGGTAGCATGTAACTGGGAGTTTATGGACTATGTAGGTGTAAACATTTCCAACTTTGAGGATTGGAAGAAAGCACACCGTCCTGCATCTGGAACAACTAACGCGAAGTGGCACATCTACGACCCACACACACAAACAGAGCGTGTCGTGCAAGGTCTCTTCTCTAGCGGTGGTTATGACATCGCAAGGTTGAAGCATGGCCGTTACTGCGACATCATACCGAGCAGTCTCAACTCCGACAGCAGTGTATATAGCACCTGCTACGCTGCTGGTTTCTGGTACACTCATAGTGGTGGGCGTGTGGTTGGCCGTGCGAGCAGCTTTGCGGGTCCGTACGGCGGCTGCGTGTATGCGTACGCGAACAACGATTCTTCGAACTCGAATGCGAGCTACGGCGCTCGTCTCGCCTTCAGCGGAGAGTTCGCCAACGAAAGCGAGATTGACCCAGATGCAGAGGAAGAAGCGTGAAACGGGAACGTGGGTAGGGGTTGAAGCCCCTACCCCCGCCACCAAAACGGAATAACAGGAAGCGGAAGCAGAAACGGAAACGGAGAAGCGGAAACGGACTGAAAAAAGGTAGAGGACTTTCAAGGCGTGTGGTTGGCCGTGCGAACAACAATGCGAATCCGAACGGCGGCTGCGTGTATGCGAACGCGAACAACGATTCTTCGAACTCGAATACGAACAACGGCGCTCGTCTCGCAATCAAACAGAATCGGCTCTATGGTGTACGTTTACGGGATAGACGATGACAATGGCCGAAAAGTCCGAGCCTCGGCAACAGCAAACCGTGACAATCAGTAACGGTTTGGAAAGCGGGAACATCAAAGGGTGCAACCTATGATAGGTGAGTAAACAGGAAACTGGCTGAAAGTCTTAACGGTTGCGGACTGAAGGAAAATTCTTTATGAGTAAAAGATACGGCCACATAATACCACTTATCATCGACAGGCGGAACATGGAAGATGCCTTTGATGAAGTGGTAGGTGGCTTGGAAGAGGAAGAGCGTCGGGAGCGCTATGAGGCTCAGAGAGAGAAAATCATATCGAGACTGACTGCCAAAATAGGCTCCGGCTCTTTTCGCATTACACACTACGAGCAGTTCTGGGTGCAGGACGGGCCAAAGAAAAGGCTGATACAATCTCCGAGTGTGACAGACAGGATAGGGTGCAATGCCGTGATGAGGGTTGTGGAGAAGTTCATTTACCCGACTATCATCAAGACATCTGCAGCAAGCATCAAGGGACGTGGTATGCACAGGCTCTACAGAAAGATGAGAACCGATGTGCGCCATGACAGGGAAGGAACAAGGTACTTCTATATGTGCGACATACGGAAGTTCTACGAAAGCGTCAATCAGGACCTGGTAGTAAGCCTTGTCAAGCAGTACATCAAAGACCCAGTGGTGCTTCCGATACTGGAGAGTTTCATACGGCTAATGCCGAAAGGTCTCTCTATCGGTTTGCGGTCATCGCAATGTTTCGGCAATATGCTTCTGTCACACATGGGACACAGGTTGAAGGAGAAGGAGGGCGTGAGATACCTCTATATCTACTGTGATGACATTCGTGTGTACGGTGCAAGCAAGAAATGGCTGTGGCATGTCCGCGACATCATTCACGAGGAAGTGGAGAGCCTTGGCCTTGAAATAAAGCCCAACGAGGCTGTAAAGCCTACAACGGAGGGTAACGACTTTCTGGGGTACATCGACTTTGGCGACCACTCCAGATTAAGAAAGAGAACAAAGCAGAAAGCCGCACGTAAGCTGGCACGGGTAAAGAGCCGTAAGCGCAGACAGAAGATTATCGGCTCATTCAAGGGCATGGCGAAGTGGGGTGACTGCAAGAACCTATACAAGAAACTAACAGGAAAGAACATGGAAGAGTTCAAGAATCTTGGTTTAAGATATGTGGCAGAAGATGGGAAGAAACATTTTGCTGGCCGGACGGTGAAGCTGCATGAACTGACGAACATGCACATCGTCATTACTGACTTTGAAGAGAACGTATCTACGGCAAACGGAGAGCGGACGCTTGTCTCGTTCCAGTATGATGACGGCACTCCGGCAAAGTACTTCACATCCGACAAGCAGCAGCTATGGTATCTGCAGCGGTTGAAGGATATGAAGCAAATTCCATTCGGCACCAATATCAAGACGGAGAGCTTCGGCAATGGAAAGGTAAGATATATCTTCACTTAAAATAACAGAAATATGAAACTTGAAAAAATTTACGGTGCAGAAGCACGACAGGACGGGCTCTATAAGATAGGGCGAAACAAGTACGAAATCATCTTTGGCTACGGCCAAGAGGGTGACAGGGGTTACAACTACCGCAGGAAGTACCGTTATCTGCCTACGGTTGAGGAACTGAAAGCCGACATCGAGGAAACGGTGAACGCACAGACGGACGAGAAGATTCTGACTGGCTTCGTGTGGAACGAGAAGCATGTTTACCTTTCCACTGAAAACCAGTTCAACTTCAAGGCTGCATACGACCTTGCCGTACAGACGCAGGGCCAGACGTTGCCTGTAAAGTTCAAGCTGGGAGAGGATGCCGAAGGAAGGCCAGTGTACCATACCTTTGAGGACATGGCAGAGTTCACGGACTTCTTCACAAAGGCCATTGGCTTCGTAAACGTAACGCTTAACGAGGGCTGGGTAGAGAAGGATGCCATCGACTATGATGCCCTGCTGGAGAACGTGATACAATGATAGGGACGATTATCGCGACAGTCATAATGAGCGCGTACCTCGGCTGGTATGTCTATCGATACGGAATACCAGGCAGTATCTCGCAGACCGTTTTCAAGTTGCCGCATGAAGCCATATTCACGGCGGTTATGTTTTCGGTCGGGTTCCTCACGATAATGCAGATGATAGACCAGTGCAGCGAGAACACGAAATGCCTTGCTTTCCTCACGATTGCTGGGATGTTGTTTGTGGGTGCTGCACCATTGGGCAAGAACTGTGACGAGAGAGTGCATCTTGGCGGTGCTTTGTTCTTCGGGATATGCAGCCAAATCATGCTTGCACTAAACAAGCCAGTGTTGCTTTTCGTATGGTTGCCTATGGCCGTCCTTCTGATTGCGGTCAAGGGAAGGAACTATAAGTTTTGGATAGAGCTGGCTTGCATCTTCGACTTGCTGATATACTGTATTTGGTAGAGAAGAAAATTCTTTCGCTTTGTGCAAAGAATTATATGTGAATAACCAGAATCGGACTGCCTGCGATGGGTCGTCCGATTTATTTTTGTGTATTTGATAAACTTTGTGCGCAAAAGTTTGTGTATTTGATAATTTTTCCGTACCTTTGCAGTAGCAAATAAGATAAAATACTTCAAAACTTGTAACAATGAAGAGAAATTCCTATCGAGGTGATTTGTTCCTCAACTTTACCCAGCTCATTATTTGTGGGCTAATGTTCTTCTGTGCTGTCGGAAGTCTGATAGCAGTATTAGTGTTGCAGCTCGTCAGGTATGAGCCGAAACCAACCCTCTCGCATATTGTCGTAAACGGCATTTTCACCCTGTTTACATTTGTTTTGTTCTGCATCGTCTATAAGGAGTTCAAAGAAGAAAAGAATGGGTATGAGAAAGATTAAGTTCAGAGGCCGCGAGACGGCAAAGCCTAACAGGTGGTTTATGGGCCACCTGTACGAAGATAAAGGAGCGACATTTATCTGGATTGAAGGCAAGGACAGACAATGGCCGATAGAGTGCGACAAGCAGAGCATCGGGCAATTCACTGGCATGTATGACAAGAACGGAAAAGAAGTCTATGAAGGTGACATCGTTGGCTTCCTTTACAAAGGCAAGACGGTTATAAGTGAAATTGCTTGGGAAGAAGAGTTTGGCATGTGGTATTTCAAGCGCAATTCCATTCACCTTATTTCAAAGGATGTCATAAGCAAATGTACGGTTATTGGAAACATCCTTGAAAGCCCGCATCTTGTAGAACGAAAAGCAGCAAGGCAATGACACAGAGATATACGACGATAAGCCAGTCACAGGAACTTATTGCACTCGGGATAGACCCAAATACTGCTGACGGTTCACGTTATGAGAACGGGGAATGTTCTGCGGAAAGATACACGGACGCAAAGAAGAGTGTGGATGAGGTCAACGAATACAGGAAAAGAGACGGATATCCGCACATGTTTGAGTTATATCCTGCGTGGTCATTGGAGGCTTTGCTGGAGTTCCTGCCGTCTGGAACAGTGTTTATCTCGAATTATCGTACAGCTCGTGCGGAGTTCTGTGGGGAGAGAGTCAAAGAAAAGTATAACGTGGAAGGGAAACCAGGAACGATTTTCGAGAGTGTATTTGATATGGTCAAGAGACTAATCAAAGAAGGTTATATCAATAAAAGAAACAATCAATGAGAAAAATTCAGTATCGAGGCTTCAATGCTAAAAACAAGACGTGGCTGTATGGCTTCTATCTTCAGAACAGGGGAGCGCATTTTGTCTGCCCAGATGAGTTTGCGACAGGAAAGAGCTGGGATGACTACGAAGTGAAGCCGGAAACGGTCGGGCAGTTCACAGGAATCTCCGACGAGAAGGGAACTGAAATCTATGAGGGCGACATGCTTTCAGACGGAAGTACGATAGAGTGGATAGATGCAGGTTTCGTAATCCACAACAAGCTTGGGCATTTCCCACTCTGGAAATCCAACATAGAGGGGCTGCATGTGACAGGAAACATCTATGACGTTAAACCAAAAGACAAATAGAATATGGATGAGAAAAACAAATTGAAGCTGACCAAAGAAGAATTTGAGCCAGCATTGGTAGAAGTGCTCCAAGACATCAAGAACAAGATTATTACTGCAAAAGCTGTTGCAAAAGGGAAGTTGAAAGCGAATCCCCTGCATAGGCTTTATGATGAAGGCAAGTTGAGCAAGGATTTCGTTCTTAGCGAAATGCCAAAGCTTCAGAACAAGACATCGACACAGCCAAGAGTTGTGAGGGACATTCTACACGACATCATAAGAAGAAGTATCAGAAAAGTAGCCCTAAAACAAGCAAAGGAGAGGCTTGATAAAGAGGCAGAAAAAAAGTAGTATGCAGACATAATTATCATTTATAAAACAAGAGACTATGAAGTTATTATTATTCGATTTAGAAACGACTGGAACCGATGCCGTCAAGCACGGAGTCCATCAGATTAGCGGTAAGATTATCATCAATGGTGTAGTCCGCGAAACTTTTGATTTCAAGGTACGTCCGAAGGAAGGTGCCGTGTACGATGAGAAGGCACTGGAGGTTGGCAAGGTCACGAAGGAGCAGCTTTTGGCCTATCCTGCAATGAGGGAGGTGTATGTTAAGCTGGTGTCTATGCTTGACAAGTATGTGAGCAAGTATGACAAGAGCGACAAGTTCTTCCTGGTCGGCTACAACAACTCGCATTTCGACAATCAGTTCTTCCGCCAGTTCTTCGCCGACAACGGTAATCAGTATTTCGGCTCCTACTTCTGGTCAAATAGCTTTGACTGCATGGTTTTGGCTACGCCAGCTTTGGCAGAAAAGCGAAAGACTATGGCCGACTTCAAGCAGGCGACCGTGGCAAAGGAGCTGGGTGTGGTCATCGATGCCGAGAAGCTGCATGATGCCAGCTACGACATTGAGCTTTGTCATGCCATTTATGACAAGGTGTGTGGAAAGTATTAAACAGCAAAGACATGAAAAAGTACCGTCCTATCAAAGTGTTTCATATTCAATTCGGATATGGCTATTGGTTCGGGGAAAAGGTTTATTTCTTCGGAAAGGGAAGCACGACATTTGCAATAGTTCCTTTGTCGTTTATCTGTAAAGATACGTGCTACGCATCAAACAACAATCTCGTCGGCCACGGTGATTGTGATAGCTGGAGTAAGAACCGACAAAAAGAAGCTGCTGCTGAATGATTGTTCTTGAGCCAAGCATAAGACGTACAGACAGCCGCTCACTGGCTTACAACAAGCACAGCGACTTCACAAGGCGCATCCCGTCACTCTCTCCTAAAATGCAGGAGAGAGTTGACAGGATTGTAAGGCAGATTATCAATGCTGCTGACGTGGAAGGCGACTACGAGAAAGTCAAGGACATCTTTTTCCGAAAGTCTCATCTTCTGCCGAATCCCATATATTGGGAACTGCTTCGGACGGTTTGGGTGACAGCAGGAAAAACGGATAACGTCCATGAGTTCCTGCCGTTCTTCAAGTCGAGCCGTCCTTGCAAAAGCTGGTTTATGACGGTTGAGGATGCAAAGACGCTGGATGAAATGGAGTTCCCAATAATGGTGTACCGTGCCTATGATAGAGAGCCAGACAACGGCATATCATGGACTACAGACAAAGAGTGGTGCGAGGAATATGCCAAACGTGTTGGCCGCAAGGTGAAGTCACGTTCTGTAGAGAGAAAGGACATCTTTGCCTATATCAGTCGAAGGGGTGAAAATGAAATAATAATAATAGACAATAAAAACGAAAGATTATGAAAAAATTAACATTGAACGTCCCAGAGAATAGGGAAGAAGAGTTTTCCCAGAAATTGGGAGAACTGATGAAAGAGTGTGGAGTAACAGTCCAGTATGAGGCAAAGGAGGGTGACTTTGTGGCTTTCAAGGACGATTCATCCGAGAAACCATTTATCGGAATCTTCGCCAGCTTCTACGCAGACGGAAAGGACAAGATTTGCTGTTTCGCACACATCAATGATGAGGGAAAGTATGAAGCAGAGGAAGAATACTGGAATGCGGACGAAATGCGTCCTGCGACCAGTGAAGAGAAAGAAGCCTTGCTCCGTGAGTTGGCAAACGCAAACAAACGCTGGAATGAAGAGGAAATGGTTATCGAGGACAGCAAGCCATACGAGGCCATCCGTACCTTTGGGGATGCGTTGCAGGCAACAGGTATAACTTTCCCCATTGACGAGCGCACAATGTCATATCTTGGCCCAGATGTAGTAGCATACATGAAGCTTCGAGTTGTCGCAGCTGCAATCAATGGACTTTCCGAAACGACACTCAATGAGTTCCCGAAATTCACTGTTGGTGAACGTAGGTACTACCCTTGGTTTGTCTTATACACAAAAGAAGAGATTGAAGCTATGGATGAAGATGAGAAGAGGCGTGTGGTTGGCCGTGCGCCCTACAGTGCGTATCCGTGCGGCGGCTGCGTGTATGCGGTCGCGTACTACGGTTCTTCGGGCTCGTATACGTACTACGGCGCTCGTCTCGCCTTCAGAGACCGCGAAAGAGCGGAGTACGCAGGACGGCAATTTGCGGAATTGTATGCTGACTTTTTGTTCATTCCAAAGGAAATGATTATAAAATGACCATGAAAAAAGCAGCAAAGAAAGAAAAGACGATACGGACAGACCAACTTTGGTTTATCCGTATCAAGCCGTTAGGGAAGTACAAAAAGCCGGAAGTCGCAAAGCGTGACAGCATCGGGTACGATTTGTATGTTCCGCATCAAGTGTTTGTCCCTGCAAAGAGCCGTGTTCTTGTCCCTCTGAATTTCGCCATTGAACTGCCAAAAGGTATCGAGGCAAAGATAGAGCCGCGCAGTGGTTTCTCTGCAAAGGGAATGGAGGGTATCGGTTCAAGGAAGAAATGGGTGTTGAAGTGGGGCTGGTTGCCATGGAGAGAAACGAAAAGTGGAAACATGCGTTTCGATGCAGATGTTATTGTCGGGAAGATAGACCCAGGCTACAAGGATTGCGTGAATGTCATCTTGAAGAACAATGACGTTGCTTTCTCCATTCCTGCAGGAACGCGAATCGCGCAAATGACGTTCTATCGTGTAGTCCATGTGAAGAAATTCTACGAGGCTGAAAAACTCGACGGCTACGACCGAGGGGGTGGAATCGGCCACACAGGAACAGGCGAAATAGTATTAAACCAATAAACTAAACAAGTCAAAGTATGAATGCAAAGAATTTAGACCGTTTCTTCAACTATCTGTGTGCGGTAGTGAAGTACTACCAAACGCACAGGTCATTGAAGAAGTTTTCAAATCTGGCCAGAGAGTACAAATGCAAGGCCATTACACAAGAGCTGTTTTTTCAGTTTGACCTCGACAAAGAGACAGGCATCCCAAGCCGTGAACTGTCTGACAAGATTCGCTTGCTGATGGCCGAAATGGAAATGAAGCGCAGGAGTGAGCAGCTTACCCTCTATATGGGAGAGCATGAAAACGGAAAGAAGGACGCTTCAGAGGACAGCAAGAAGGAATTTGAGCAATACGAGAAGCGTCTACAAAAGATGCTGGAGTACCGTCAGAAGGTTCTAAAGTCAACGTGGGAAATATACGAGAACACCTATCGGAACGGAGATAAGTCAGAGGCACAAGTGTATGGGCCAGTCAATGACTTTGAGGACCTGCTTTGTCTTGGGGATTGGAAAAACGAAGTGGAGTTCCGTTTCGCAAGGGATTTCTTCAGCAAGCTGGACGTAGATACCGTTTTGGAGAATATGCTGAATATGAGTGAGCCAGTCATGCACTCATTCTTGACGTATATCTTTGGCGGTGAGGACGGTGTTCAAATCAAGTTCGACTTCGATGCAAGGGGTGAAGATTCGTATAGCAATGACGCTCTGGAAAACATACTTGCAGAATACGGAGTGTTCAATGACTGCCTTTTCCACAAGTTGGAAAGCTGGAAGGGATGTGGTCACATGTGTATAGTCTATAAGGAGGCTCCAGATGTGTTGATGATTATCGGTGACGAGCAACACGGACTATATACGGTTGATGATGATGTATTCTCGTCTTACTGCGGAAATACGATTATCAATCCCAATCACGACGCTTTCTTTGGTGGCTGGGGAACACGAAGCATTATTGCAGAGTGCATCCATACAATCCTAACATGCAAGAACGAGGCGATAGAAGCCCAAAAGAACGTGTGTTCAGACCTAAAGGGAAAACTGATGGAAGACCTGCGACACGCGGACGATATTCGTGCCATGTATCGTGAAGAGTGGGAAAAGAAGGCCAAACATCAGTAAATTCTCTGCACTTTCCAGTTCACTAAAAGTTTGACGTATCAGTGCAAAGAGGTTGCGGAATCTGCGTACCTTTGTGAAAAAAGATATGGAAAACTTTGTGAACTGGAAATTTATTTGGGGAATTTTAGGTGGTTTCGTCGGCTGGTTTGTCGGTGAGTTCAAGCCTACATTCCCGCTGATAGTAGTCGTAGTGATTTTGATTGTTAGTGACGCTTGGACGGCGTACCAACTTGACAAGAGGGTAAAGGCGCGATACCCAGACAAGGTCAAACGACAAGAAGCGAAGTTCACGAGTTTTGCATTTGGAAAGGTTATCAAGGTAACCATACCAAAACGTCTCTGGCTTATCATTCTCGCATACATTGTAGAACGCTGGATATTCGTTCATGTCTCAATACCATTGAGCTATATTGTGGCTGGAGTTATCGCGTTTGAACAGCTATGGAGTATGGCAGAAAATGAAAGCTCATGCAGAGACTCGGAGGAAGAAAGTCGCTTCTGGAGAATCCTTCAGAAGATAATGATTGACAAGACAGAAAGACACTGGGATGTTGACCTCAGCGACCTAAAGGAAAACAAAAAAGAATCAGAAGATAGTTTATGAATCCTAAACACAGTTTATTCACATCAGAAGCGGTGTCCGAAGGGCATCCCGACAAGGTTGCAGACCAGATATCCGATGCAATCCTTGACGCATACATAGCGAAAGACCAGACATCGAAAGTGGCTTGTGAGACGTTGGTAACGACAAGGCAGGTCATTGTGGCCGGAGAAATCAAGTCCGCAGCAAATGTAGATGTTTCAGCAGTAGTCCGTGAGACAATTAAGCGTATCGGCTACGACAAGCCGGAATTGAAGTTTGACAACGAGAGCTGCGGAATCATTAACTTGCTTCACGAACAAAGTGCTGACATAAGCAGGGGCGTAGAGCGCAAGGAAGAAATGAATCAAGGTGCAGGCGACCAGGGCATGATGTTCGGCTATGCCACGGACGAAACGGAAGAGTATATGCCGCTGCCTATCTATCTGGCAAATCTCATAGTACAGGAGCTTGCAGCGATACGAAAGGCCAATACTGCCATGAAGTACCTGCGCCCCGATGCCAAGAGCCAAGTGACGGTTGAGTACGACGAGAACGGCAAGCCAGTCCACATCGATACGATTGTAGTTTCCACACAGCACGACGACTTCATTCAGCCAAACGAAGCGAAGAGCCAGGAAGATGCAGATGTCGAAATGCACGACATCATAGAATACGATGTGAAGAACTATCTGCTTCAGAGAGTGAAAGAGCGTATCAATAACGACTATATCCTTGGGCTGTTTGACACAGAAACGAAGATACTTGTCAATCCTACAGGGAAGTTCGTTATCGGAGGCCCGCACGGAGATACGGGACTGACAGGGCGCAAGATAATCGTCGATACCTACGGCGGCAAGGGCGCACACGGCGGCGGTGCCTTCTCTGGGAAAGACCCCAGCAAGGTTGACCGTTCTGCAGCATATATGGCTCGTTACATAGCAAAGAACATGGTAGCTGCTGGAGTGGCAAAGGAAATGCTTGTGCAGTTGAGCTATGCAATCGGTGTGGCAGAGCCAGTGAGTGTAAACGTGCAGACCTTCGGAACTGGAAAGATAGGCAAGAGCGATTCTGAAATTGCAGAGGCAATCCGTTCCATGTTTGACTTGAGGCCGAAGGCCATAGAGTACCAGCTTTCACTCCGACAGCCGATGTATGAGGAAACAGCGGCCTACGGTCATGTAGGACGGAAGTGTACTTGCATCAATAAGACCATCGAGGGGGTTACTTATGGTGTCGGCCTGTTCACTTGGGAAGCCCTCGGTTCCGTTCCATACATCAAGGAATCACTGAAAATATAGCGATATAGCAGTTGGCACAAAAACCATCAAAAGAAACCAATTTCAAAATTCAAAATCAAAAAAGACATGAAGAAATCAATTCTTATGAGTATGCTACTCATTTTTAGCATTACTCTGGGGCTGACATCCTGCATCCCCAAGTCCAAGAAGCAGGAAGAGAAGAAGGAAACCGTCAATACCGAGCTGACAGTAGCAAAGGCTGTGCTCGGTGATTTCGTCGTAGTTCCGGCAGAGGCACAGGGAGGCTCACTGGTAGCAGAACATGTCATCAGCACAGACCGTCAGTGGATGTTCGTCAACGAAGGTGGCGACTATGTTTGGTTTGAGTGTGAGGTCATTTTCAAGGACTATCTGAATGACGCTTCCAGCACTGGAGAGATAGTACAGGTGCGCGATGTATTCCAGAAAATAACAAATAAAGACAAGGGGTACGATGTGCATGTGTTCTACGCGACGACCAACAAAGACGGCACTGTTTACCAGAAAATGGACGGCTTCTATCTTGAAAATAATCCAATTAACGATGAGCCGATCAGTCTGACATTCAAAGATGCGTACGACAAACTAATGAAGGCGAACTGCCCAAAGCCAGCCAGCAAGTATTGTGTGCTACGAAAACCTGTTTGGAAGGACCAGACCAATGCACTATACATCTTTGGCAACCCGAAAGAGGGAATGGTCTGTGTCGATGCTGTGACAGGAGAGACCTACGCACTTTTCGGTACACCTTTGGGCGAATGGCCTTAACTATAGAAGCCAACTGTTATATCGCTTAAAATACTAATCGTATGAAGATAGATAGTTTCAAAGTTGACCACACGAAGATGCAGCCAGGCATCTATGTGTCTCGCAAGGATGTTACGCCTCACGGCGACATCATTACGACTATTGACATTCGGATGAAGAGACCGAATTACTCTATGTTGTGCCCAGAAGCTATGCATACGATTGAGCACATGGGAGCGACGTTCTTGCGTAACGAAACCACGTTAGGCAAGGACATCATCTGTTTTAGCCCTATGGGGTGTTGCACAGGCTTCAACCTTATCCTTATCGGCGAATGGGACAGCAGGCAGTTGGTTCAGAGCGTGAAGCAGCTAATGGCCTATATCGCAGACTATGAGGGTGAGGTGCCAGGCTCCACACAGAAGGAGTGCGGCAACTTCAGCTATCACAATCTGTCTTGGGCTAAGTCCGAGGCAAGGGAATATCTGGAGTGCCTGAATAACATCACAGAAGAGCAATTAAGCTATCCGAAGGAATAACAAAAACATCACCATTTATGATTACGAAACAGCAGTTGAAAGCAATCATGCCCAATGCCCTATCGAAGAACATTGACATGTACCTTCCGCTTCTCAATGAACTTATGCACAAGTTCGGAATTAACACGAGATTGAGGGTGTGCCATTTCTTAGCCCAAATAGCACATGAAAGCGGACAGCTTCGTTATAGCCAGGAGATTGCAAGCGGCAAGGCTTACGATACGGGAAGGTTGGCAGCTGCTCTTGGTAACACTCCAGAGGCAGACGGTGATGGGCAGAAGTACAAAGGCCGTGGGCTTATCCAGCTCACAGGAACCGCGAACTACAGACGTTTCAATGAATATCTACAACAGAACTTCGAGGGCGAGACAGACGTGCTGGAACACCCCGAAGTAGTTGCGACACCCTACTATGCCGTGATGACCGCTTGCTGGTTCTTCAAGGTATCTGGATGCCTTGCCCTTGCCGACAAGGACGATGTAAGGGCCGTAACAAAGCGCGTGAATGGAGGACTCAACGGCTTCACTCAACGCAAGCAGTATTTGTCAAACGCTAAAAAAGTTATCGCATGAAAGTAGTAAAATTGTTGCTTTGTCTTTTGCTCCTTGCATCTTGCGGGAGCATGAAGAAGACAGTCAAGGAGGACACAGACCAGACCTTGAACGTGGTATCTTCCACCGTCGAGCAAGGCCAGGCTACAGAAAACACCTCTTCGGAGTCATCCGTCACAACGGTCACGACAACGACTGAACAGACCAGTGACGACACGGAAACCATAACCATTCGGGAAACCACATGGTACGACACCAGCAAGGTTGACAGCAATGGCGTTTCCCCTGTCCTAATGACCGAGAACCAAACTACAATCACTCACAACAAGAAAAAGACAGAGAAGGACACCGAAGACCAAAGCGACACCGAAGAAAAGAAGGAAACCACAACTACGGTACAAACATCTGCCAATAAGGAAGAGTCTGCGGAGAGTGCATACAAGAACACCACACAAAAGGATGCGTCTGCGACTGAAACCAAGCAGTTGCAATACCTGTCATGGGTGCTGTTGGGGCTTGCTTGTCTTGTCCTTGCGGCAGTCCTCGCATACTGGGTATTTACGAAGTACCGAAGATGACAGGAAGATAATGCCGACTCTAAAAGTTACTTGCCCTTGCCCGACTTTTCGGGTGAGGGTTTTTCTTATTTTTTCCACAAAAAACAGGTGAAAAAATTTGTATATTTGATAATTTTGTCGTACCTTTGTGGTAGCAAATAAGATAAGATATAACATTCAAAACATGAGACCTTCAATCATTAAAACAGATGGGACGAGCATAGACTATGCACCCCAAAATGGAACGGACTTCACGCTTGAAGAACTCCAGAAAGCCGTAGGCGGTTACATTGAAATCATCCAAATCAGCAGCACACAGATAATGGTGCTGAATGAAGAGGGCAAGCTCAAGGGACTTCCATTCAATCGCAACGCGAGCTTGATTTTCGCTATGGCAGGTATTCGACAGGTCGCAGTAGGCGACGTGGTAGTATGTGGAACAGAAATGGTAAAATAAAGGTAACGTCTGTCTAACCAGCAGGCACTAATACATTTTATATTATGGCACATAACATTGAAATGAACGGCAACGTAGCCAGTTATGTAGAGAACGGAAGACAAGAACGTGCATGGCACCGCCTTGGTCAAGTATTTGACGGCCCTATGACCGTAGAACAAGCGTTGGAACTGTCACACGCTGACTACAACGTACAGCTTCAGCCGATTGCGGCACTTACCCCAGACATCATGAAAGCCATCGAAGCCGGGGAGAGCATTAGCAGTGACTTGTTGATGAGTCAAATCATCCCCAGCCGAAAGGCAACGATGCGCATGGATAGCGAGAAGTCGCTTGGTGTCGTATCTGACAGCTATGGCGTAGTGCAGAACGCAGACGCTTTCCGCTTCATTGACACGCTTTGCTCTGGCGAAATGGGAAACGAGCACACGCCAGTCATTGAGACTGCAGGAGTGCTTGGGAACGGTGAGCGAGTATTCATTACTGCGAAGTTCCCCGAGCAAATCATCCTTGACAACAAGACGGATGACCGCGTAGAAATGTATGTGGTATTCACCACGTCCCATGACGGAACTGGAGCCGTGAACTGCCTCGTAACGCCAACGAGGGTGGTTTGCAACAACACTCTCAACTACGCGATGGACCACAACGAAGGGAAATTGTCGCTGCGTCACTCTTCCAACATCATGAGCCGTCTCGACCTTGCGAACAAGGAGAACGCGGAATTTGCGTTTAGGGCCATGAACATGTACAACATCTACAAGAACTCTTTGGAGCAGAGCTTTGAGCTGTTGAAGAACACGAAGCTCTCACAGAAGACGCTCGATGACATCATTGCCGAGGTGATGCTTTCCGACAAGAACTTGGAGGTGTACCAGCAGACAGGCGACTTGCATCATCAAGACATTACAGCCGTTGGCAGGAACCTCGTGGATAAGGTCAAGGAAACCATGGAAAGCGGCGTCGGCCAGGAATACGGAGTGCGTGGTACTGGCATGTGGTTCATCAATGGCCTCACGACATACTTCCAGAACGAAAAGAAGTTCCGAAACGAGGAACAGAAGTTCGACAGCATCATGCAGGGCCTGTCAGCTCACAGGTTGCAACACGCCTACAACATGGTATTGCAGCGTCCGTTCCGTGGACGTGTTCGCACAAGGCACGCTATGACCGTCTAAACGACACGGTAAATGGCTAAGATTGTGAACATGCAAGAAGCCGTTTGGCAGCAGGAATATGAGGAATTTACGAGGCTGTTAAATTCCTCTATTCTCTGCGTCAAGAGGTGTTCGCCGGAAATCTTCCCATATACGAAGGCCGTCCTCGAAATTGTCAAAACAGACGAAAAGCTCCAGCAGGGACTTCTTGTGCTGATGAGGAATTTTCAGATGGCAGTCCAAGAGGATATGAAGGTAAAGCTGCGGCTCAAAAAATGATGAAAAAACTTTGATTTTTGATGAACTTTTTGCCCTAAAAATTTGCGTATTTGATAAGTTTTGCGTACCTTTGTAGTAGCAAATAAGATAAGTAACACATTCAAAACTATCAAGACATGAGAACTTTAGGAAGCATCAAAAAGCAAGCTATCGTAATGAAGGAGCAAGTTCGGGTTGCAGAACTGGAGCTGCAGGGAAGTGAGGTAACATTTGCCGAGAATCCAAGTAAGGAAAACGCCCTTGCACTCGAAAGGGCAAGGGAGAATTACAAAATGCTCTATTACCAGCATGAGAGTATCGAAAGCTATATCGAGCACTACGACTTCTACCGCAAGTGTGAGCAGCAGGAGCGCGAAGAAGCAGAGTGCAGAAGAATGTACGCAGTAGCATAATGTTTAACATAAATCAATTATTCACATGAACAAAAAAGTTATCAAGGCGTTATTCGCCAATGTGTGCTCAAAAGATGAGACACGAAAAATTATGAACGGTGTTCACTTCGAGCAGGAAAGAATGTATGCAACAGACGGAAGGCTGTTGGTCATCTTCAATGAGGGCAGCAAGGAGCTGGACGGCAAAACGATGTCCGTAGAGGGAGAAGAGATTATGGGTGTTTACCCGAAAGTTGACAGCGTGTTCCCCTGCAAGGAGAACAGAGGCCAGGAGTTCACTCTGGATGTCATTCAGCTAAAGAATGCGTGTGCCTACCATTTGAAGCAGTTGTCAGCGACACAGCATGACAAGGTGGTTATAAACGGTGTCGGCTACAACGTGCAAGTCCTCTTCCACCTGTTAAGCACAATCACGACCGTAGGCGACCCAAAGAACGTGAAGTTCTACAACAAGGGGCCGGAATTTGCAACGGTGGTTATCAGTGACCAGATGAAGAGTCTCATCATGCCAGCGCGTTTTGAAGAAGATGCCATTGACTACATTCCAACTGACTTTGATGATGTCAAGACCTTCTCCTATGAGAACTTCATCAACGACTACGTTTTCAACAGTTGGAAGAAGAAGCCAAAGCAGGAACTGGCTTGGGCTGTATAAGTAACAATCAGAATCAGTAATAAGTTATTCACATTAAATTTTCAAAACCTATGCAAGTAAGAAACATCCCATTGACAGACATCTGTCCGAGTAACCTTAACCCTCGTAAGACATTCGACCAGGAATCACTCAACGAACTGGCCGAGAACATCAAGGAGAACGGCTTAATCCAGCCTATCACAGTGCGCAAGCTTCCCAAGGGCAGCGACCACAAGTTTGAAATCGTCTGTGGAGAACGTCGCTACAGAGCAGTCACCATTGCTGGTATGGAAGAAATACCGTGTGTGGTTCGTGAGCTTGACGACAAACAGGCATTTGCAGCCATGATTATCGAGAACCTTCAGCGCAAGGACGTTGACCCAATGGAAGAGGCAGCAGCCTTCTCCAAGCTCTACACGGACGGCACCATGAAGATTGCCGAGATAGCAAAGATGCTTGGCAAGTCATCAAGTTTCGTCACCAGCCGTATTCAGTTGAACAACATCATCCCAGAGTTTGAGGCTCTGATGCGGAACGGAACGCTGTACCTCGTACACCTGTTGGAAATCTGCAAGCTCACACAGGACCAGCAGAAGGTACTCTATGAGAACTGCTTCAGCGAGGCATGCATTGCACGTTGGACGCAGAAGATACTCAAGCTTGAAATCCTGCATGAAATGATTGATGAGCACGTCATGAACTTCTTCGACACCGCTCAGTTCTCGCTGGCCGACAGTTCCTTTGCTTGTGGCAAGGACTGTGAGGGATGTCCGTTCAACACCAAGAACAAGCCAGAGAGCTACAAGGACAGTGCTCGTCCTCGCTGCATGAACGCCGTATGCTTCAAGCAGAAGGTTCAAGAGTACATTTTCCGCACGGCAAAGGCACTTGACATTCCCATTGTGTATCAAGGGAGCAAGGACGATGCCATTGTGCAGGCAGCAGAAGCCTATGGCCTCAAGCTGACCGACATGACAAACCGCAGTTACGTCATTTGCCCAAAGGAGCCAGACCGTGCTTCATTCTCCGATGAAGAGTTCTATGAGAAGCGTATGCAGGCATACCGCCACGTCAAGGCCATCTTTGACAGCAACATCGAGGACGGATGCGTAGTGAAGGTGTACGAGATTTGCTATGACGGCAAGCTTAGTGGAGAGTTCAAGTACGCCTATTCTATCCCAGAAGATGCAGAGACCAGGAACGATGTGGCAGAGAGCGACAGCAAGCACGAGCAGATTACAAGGCTCAAGGATGCCATTCTAAAGACCAACGAGCGAGAGACGGAAGAGCTTGTAGAGAAGAAGCGCAGCGTGGTGGAATCGTCCAACTATTCAAGCAAGAACACTGCACTGTCTGGAGAAGAGCAGCGTATCTTCCATGCAATTCTGCTGAAAAGGCTGTCACAGGACTTCAAGAAGTCGCTCGGGCTGGAGTGGCAGAACACGGAAGACTGGTTCGAGAAGTCCGCACAAATCATTGAGGCCAACCGCAACGCCATTAAGCGCGAGTTCATCAAGTCCGTTCTGGGTGAAAAGAGCGTATGCTTCTCCCACGACCTTCAAGGACTGCTGAACGCTCTCATGGCAGAGGCATTTGCTTCAGAAGAGGAAGAGATAAAGGGCGAGGTTTCCAAGAAGTACGAGAGCCAGCGCACAAGGATTCAGAAGGAAATCGACACGCTCAACGGCAAGGAGCCAGCTTCAGAGCAGGAGGAAACCGAAGAAAGTCCGGAAGAACAAGAAAACGAGTAGGCCATAGCTGAAAGTTCCAGTCGGTCACCCATTACCCATGCTGGTAGTGGGTGATTTTTTTTTCTCGTTTTTTTGTAAAAAAACTCCGTAATTATTTGCATATTTGATAATTTTGCAGTACCTTTGTAATAGAAAATAAGATAAGAAACAACATTCAAAACTTTAAGACAATGACACAGCAAGAATTTCAGACGAGAGTCCAGATGACAGTTTCAGTAGAAGAGTTTGAAGCCGTCAATGAAGTGTATCTGAACAGCGACCTTAACAAGGACGATTTCTGCCAGATGTGGGTTAAGATGAACAAGAGCCGTGTTGAAAGAGCCAAAGCAGAAGCCAAGGCCCAGGCAGCAGAGGCAGCGAAGCGTGAAAAGCTGTATGACATTCTCAACCGCTATTACAGCAGTGAGGAATACGACAAGCCAGCCTGTGAAGTTTTGAGCAAAAGGCAGATGAAGGTTGTGGGTGAAATCACAGACACCAAAGAGAGAGTAGTTCCCTACTGGATGACAGACCTCAGAGGGGTTATCGTTGACAGAAGATTATACTCTATCATCTGTGACATCAAGAAGTATCTGAAAGTCGCATAACAAGGTCATGGGCGGTCTAACCAGCCGCCCACAATATCAGAAACAATGCAGAACTTAACAATAAGAGTGGATGCAGTTGTAGCACCACTGGTACAGGGAAGAATCATACCCGAGTGTGGACGTATTAGCAAGCTGGCAAAAGAGAAGGTTGTGGAGCTTCACTTCATCGGTGATTATGTCCGCATCATAGGAGAGTGCTCCAGAAAAGTCAAGGTGCCACAGAAAGCCCTTAAAGACGGTGAGGCCCTAATCGCCTGGATGGAGCAGAGAATTGAAAAAGCGTGGAACAACTAAAAGCACATCATTATGAACAAGGCAAGAAGGAAATGGCTGGAAGACATCATCGGAAAGCTGGAAGTGCAGAAAATGGAAATCGAGAGCGTCCGCGACGAAGAGCAGGAAATGTTAGACTGTATGCCAGAGAGCCTACAGGAAAGCGAACGAGGCCAGACAATGAGTGAGAACATCGACGAGCTGGATAGTGCAGCAAGTGATTTGGATGACATCATATCGTCGCTACAGGAGATAGTGGATAAGTAATTTTGGGGGTGTGCAGCCCCCTAAATTATTTGAAAATTCTTTGAAAAAACATGCCTATAAATTTGTATATTTGATAATAAATGTGTACCTTTGTAGTAGCAAATAAGATAAGTATTCACTATTCAAAACTCAAGCAATTATGAAGCACTATTCAGTCTTACAGGTGAACGAAGAAACGGACAATGCACGTTACATCATGTTCAGCAGCTACGAGCTGGTCAAGAAAATGGGTATCACTCTGACTCTCGACATGTACAAGAAAGTCTATGAAGGCGACATCGAAGAAGCCGAAAACACAGCCGAGACACTGGATGCCATTTTCGTAAAGCTCAACGTCGGAAGGAAGCCGGAGGACTACAAAGGTCATAGCCTGTCGGTGTCTGACATTATCGTTATGGACGGCAAGTACTACTATGTGAACGGTATCGGATATGTGGAAGTCAAGTTCAAGCCCAACACCCCGAAGACAATCTTGATTTTCAACGAGCGCACAATGAAGCGTGAGCGCAAGAACTTCAAGACAGAGGACGAAGCCAATGCCTACTATGAGAGAAAGAAGTCAAGGGTGACACTGGCATGTGAACCGTCGGAAAGAGTGTTCTCATACGTCAACGAATGGGGAAACAGGATGCTCGTTCAGAAGATGTACTAACCAGGAAGGAGTCAGCCATGAGTATTACAAGCAGGAATATCGAGGGTGCCATACACAACACCTATTTTGATAACGACGTGTGGGTTGGTATCACGCCGTCGGAGCAGACATGGGAGTACCAGAAGGGCGACGACGAAGATACGTACACCAGTGGGGGCTATGTCTTGGACGGCTGCACGGTGATTGACTATGACGGATGCTTTGAACTGCCGAAGGAGGTCATGCTGGCCCTCAGAGAAGAGAGCTATGATTTGGACTTATAAACATTACGGCCATGTCAAGAAGATATAAATGGTTCTTCACGGAAGAATGGGATGAGGGCGGCGTAATCCACTTGTGTAAATATGGAAAGCGCAAAAGGTCCGAGATAAACGAAATACGTTACCAGATGGAACGGTACTCACCATACGACTATTGCGATGGTGTAGAATGCGATAGCGAGGAACAGTACAATAGCTATTTGAAATGCAGGACAGAGGACAGAGACCCGAGTAAAAGGTACGAAATCAGCGACAATGAGCCAGAAGAAACATAAAAAGGAATGAGATTATCACATATTCAACATAAAAACGTATCTTTGCGCTATGAATGAAGAAAAGATAACTATTCACATGGACTATATCAACGGAATGCCGTGGATAGAATGTGGCGATGATTTGCCGATGTGTGAACGAGAGTACAGCACATTTCCTGTAAGCGTATTTGTATCTATCCCATGCAATGCGGTGGCAGAGAACAACCGCATTATAGAGGCTGTCTATGTCCGTGCGGTGTCTGCTGTGCCAAACAACGACGGAAGCCGCACGAAATGGGAAGGCTGGTGTGAAAAGACAGGTGAAGCAGACGATTACTCATGTGTAGAGAATGTGCTGCAAGGAAACACAATCAACGTGATCAGATGGCACTATCCAAAAGGAACACAAAAACCTACTCAGAAGAGCCTCGAGAAGATGGCGGCTGTGAATGATACATTAGATTATATGGCAAAGGTTATTGACTCTCACCCGAAGGAATGGCCTTTGGTTCAAGATGACGGAACGGTTCTTGCTACAGGACCAGCGGAAATTGTCAATAGTGGAACGGAGCAGGTGAATACGTCTGAAAAGTAAAATCAAATGCCCAAGTCTTTCAGAAGTTCGTCCATGGACTTCTTGGAGGCAAAGGCATCAAAGACCTTCCGCACAGCGTAGTCAGCCATTCTTTTATTCACACGGATATACGAGCCGATAACCCTACGGTCATTGGAAACAGCGTCGCCGATGCAATACTCGACGATGCTGTCTTTTATCATCAGTTCGTTAGAAAGCTGGGCAAAGGTCTTTCGTGCAGAATAAAAGATGAAGCGCCTTTTGATTCCACATTCTTTTGCGATGTCCGGGATGAATCTGCAGACCATAGAATTGTAGCCAGTCCTTGTCTTTGGCTTTCCATTGAACACAAACTGACCGTCCTTATAGATGCGGTCAAGGATGGCACGGGCCTCCGGCTGTATCGTAAATTCAGTAGATGCTTCGTCAGGACGGCGGTTCTCTGTTTTCTTGCGCAGGAAATGGACGTATTCGCCAGAGTAGTCCATGCGGAGCAAGTCGATGAGATTCATGCCACACATATAGAACGAGAGCATGAAGAGGTCACGCACGAAGGACATGTGCGCAGCGTGCTTTCCTGTAAACTCCTTGTCTCGGATGGTGCGAAGCTCTTCTATCGAGACGGCCACGTTTCGAGAGAGTGGCTTCGGTTCCTCAAAATCTGCAAAGGGGCTTCTTTCATATTCCACATACTTGTGCTTGATTGCATAGTTCACGACTTCGCGCAACATCTGGAAGTATATGCTCTGTGTGGAATTGTTCTGTCCGCTGTTGGTCATGTAGTCACGGAAAGAATAGAGCATTTTTGCGTCAAGGTGTTTTAGGAAGAAGTCGGGCTTGAAGAACTCGTGGAACTTCTTGACTGCAAAGCTGAAGATGCGCATGGTTCCAGCAGATACTCCATGCTTCTTGTTGTTGCCGAACTCTTCAATGATGGCAAAGAGTGTTTTGGGTTCCCCGCCCTTCAGTTTATCTTCGATGATTGCAAGGAGTTGTGAGCAGCTGTAATAGTCCGCGTCCTCAAGTTGGTCATACACTTTGTAAATCTCTGTCATCTTCTGGAGCAGCCGCTGGTTCATGTAGTTGGCATTTGGGACACCGATTACTTGACCGCCAGACACGTTCTTTGGAGAGGGAACGACGAAGCGTGTCATGAAGTACCTGGTTTGCCCACGATGTGACATGGCAATCCGCAGGCGGTGTGTTCCGTCCGTGAGAACCTTTGCAGGCAATATGGTAACTTTCAGTTTCATTTTTCCGACAATTTTCCGACAACAAAACGGCTCGGATTATTCAATTTTATGCTTCCGACAATACTCCGACAATAGATAACGACGTACAGGTATATATCACTCAACGATGCAAGTCGCTGTGAAACAGCAGGTTTCCTGTCACACAACGACTTGCAGAAATTTTGATGGTTGTCCTCGTAGAGAATTCTCATAATGTACAATTTACATGGCTGCGCCCATTTACAACGTACAATTTATATACAATTTGTCCCTTGACGAGAAGGCGGAATCGTCCCACCATCAAATTGTACATGATTCAAATTGTACATCAATTGTACATTGTACATTGTAGAATTGTAAATAGCCTTTACATGTTCATGCCACCATCCACTTGGATGACCTGGCCGCTTACATAACTACTCATGTCGCTGGCGAGGAAGGTTGCTACGTTGGCAATGTCCTCCACCTGACCGCCGCGACGCAGGGGTATCTTCTTCTTCCACTCCTCGCGGATTTCCTCGCTAAGCTGTGCTGTCATTGCTGTCTCGATGAAGCCTGGAGCAATGGCATTGGCACGTATGCCCTTCGGTCCCATTTCCTGTGCAATACTCTTGGCAAGGGCTATCATGCCAGCCTTGGAAGCAGCATAGTTGGCTTGACCGGCATTGCCATGAACGCCTACCACGCTTGCCATATTGATGATGCTGCCACCACGCTGACGCATCATGACAGGCACACAAGCATGGGTGAAGTTGAAGGTGCTCTTCAGGTTGACATTGATGACGGCATCCCATTGCTGCTCGGTCATGCGGAGCATGAGACCGTCCTTCGTGATGCCTGCGTTGTTGACAAGGATGTCTATCGTGCCGAAGTCTTCCTTTATCTGCTTCACAACCTCTTCTGTTGCTGCGAAGTCGGCAGCGTTGCCAGCATATGCCCGACACGTGACGCCAACTGCCTCTATCTCCTTGCGAGTAGCTTCCAGTCCTGCAGCCATCTCGTCGTTGAGCACCAAGTCAGTAAATGCTATGTTTGCGCCTTCTGCGGCGAACTTCAGGGCAATCGCCTTACCGATGCCCCTTGCTGCACCCGTGATGAGTGCGGTCTTTCCTTCTAATAATCCCATCCTATATTTACGATTTAACTATTTACGATTTACTATTTATTTACGTTTTAGCTATTGAGCAATCTATCAGTGCGGCAGCAAATTAATCACTCTTCACTTTTACCTTTTCCCTTTCAGTGCGGTAGCAAATTCTTTATATTTACGATTTAACTATTTACAATTTACTATATTATTTACGTTTTAGCCATCGAGCAATTCATCAGTGCGGTAGCAAATTTATCACTCTTCACTTTTACCTTTTCCCTTCCTATGCGGTAGCAAATTCTTCATTCTTCACTCTTAATTCTTCATTCTCAAAGGTATTGGCTAATATGTCTGTCCTGACGGCTCAGGGCTTTGTGGATAAGCTTTTGCACGATGCCACGGCTCATGCCCTGCGGCATCCCGTCAGCCAGTCGGCCATATATATAAGGTATCTCCAGCCCCTTGACACAATAGTGCATGATGTCCGAGCAGAGCGGTATGCTGTCTATCTCGAAACGTCCCCGCTGCACACCCTCAGCCATGATGGCCGCAAACAGACGTTGCTCGCTGCGGTCGAAGTTCTTGCGAACCTTCTCCACCATGATGATGTTGCGGAAGAACTCGGCACGAAGGTTGCCGTTGCGCTGCACAGCTTCCTTTATCATGTTCAGGTGCGTGTAGATGACCTCCACAAGCTTGTCCTCAGGCTCCATCTGCTGCCGCGCAACATCGTTCATCTTCTCGTTGATGCGTTCCAATTCACCCTCGATGACGGCCCAGTAGATTTCCTCTTTGTTCTTGAAATAGGTATAAAGCGTGCGCCGACCCTTGCCCGATGCCTGAGCAATGTCGTTCATCGTGGTGTTCTCCAGCCCGTTCTTGGCGAAGAGCTGCCGAGCCACATCTACCAGTTTTATGCGTGTCTTTACTACAGCCATTTCGTTTGCAAAGATAGCACATTTCCCTTGATTTGTGCAATTATTCTTTGTTAAAAATGCTCAAATGCCTGCTTTTTGTGCAGAAAACATAGAAAAACATAAGAAAAAACAACTTTTTTCCTCTTTCAACTTTCAATTTCCAATTAATTGTCTTACCTTTGCACCCGCAAACGAACATCGCGGGGTAGAGCAGTTGGTAGCTCGTCAGGCTCATAACCTGGAGGTCGCCCGTTCGAGTCGGGCTCCCGCAACAAAGGGTGGTTGAGCAATCCACAGACACATCATGTGTCGTGGGTTGCTTTTTTTATGTGCCGTATGAGTCCTCGCAGCACGCTGCATTGTGACTCAATCTTCCCCTCCTATGGTTTTCCCCGAAAAAAACCGTCATACCGTCACCTTTTGAGCTAACGGCATGTTTATTAACCTGTTGCGAGGTGACGGTTCTGGTGACGGAAGGTGACAGTTATGACGGTTTGTGACACTTTAAGCCGATATTTTTGGAAAATGCCTCTATATTTCTCGACATTTTTATAGGTTGTTTTATACGAACACGGATGTCACAGATGGCGGGTTTATGTTAAACATGAATTACCATTAATGACTCACGAATGGCTACGCCCAGCAATTACATGTTGGATAAATAATGTGAGGTTTGCTCGGAAATTCTCTTTCAAGGTCGCAGTTCGGCGGAATAATTGAGCAAATAAGATGTTGCTTTCCTTGCGGATTGCGATGCAAAGATACAACTATTTATTGTAATAACATACAAAGCATGGCAAAAAAAACACGAAGGGGTTAATCCTCCGTGATGATGAGTTTGCCTTCGGGACGCGATACAGGACGTTTTCGGCGATGTTGCAGATTTGTATGTGTTTGTGTGTTTGTATGTACATCGGGAGTTACGGGTAACGGGTAACGGTTACGCCTGTTGCATTGCAAACACTTCATCAAAAAATGTTGTGCAGATGCAGCATTTTGTTCTTTTTTTTGCATGGACGCTCTAATTCTCAAAAAACTTTCGTAACTTTGCAGGGCAGAAAAGAAAAAAGCACATAAATCGCTGCAAAACTTTAACGAACTATAGTACATGGAAAATATTATTAACATTCAAGATTTTGTATTATTGGTGTCCGCTAAAACTTTATAGTGCATGTGAAAAGGCCTTCAATCTCTGATTTTATGCGGTTGTGAGTTCCTCTTCCCCAAAGTAAGCCCCCTAAATGCTTGATATTCCTCTATTTTCAT
>Ga0310690_10000745_pt1 | contig 64939 bp, 80 predicted proteins | sample AusTroGonzalo_MG_2_FD_207661 | JGI IMG/M metagenome (GOLD analysis project Ga0310690, IMG submission 207661) | Bovine rumen microbial communities from tropical cattle in Woodstock, Queensland, Australia - Gonzalo_04 (v2) (version 2) | ecosystem: Host-associated > Mammals > Digestive system >... | reverse complement strand
AGTATGAGAAAAATTTTAAGTGGTCAAGATGAAATAAAAAAGAAAATCACCGCCCTAAAAGGTTTGGAAATAAAAATGGATATAAACCGCGGAAGAAAAAAGATAGAAACAGTATCTGCTGTGATAAAAGATGTTTATCCAAGTGTTTTTACAATCAAAACTGAAGATGAAAAACTTCAAACCTTTTCTTATTTTGATGTAATGTGTGGAAATGTCGTTTTTTACGAAGATGCTAGATAATTTTGTGTATTGACAAAAAATTGGTTTTCGTTTATAATTATTGTATGAAACTATTATATTTTAAAACAGAAGATGATGAAAATGCTTTTGATACAGATATCTTCTCTGCGCTCTACGCATTAGAAAGAGATTTTGAAAAAGGGCGCACAAAAAAGCAAATCGAACACGGGTTTTATGTGAGCATGATAAACCCAAACTTTTTACATAACAAAAATGTTTGTTTCATGCTCTTGTATCGAGACAGAAAAGATATAAGTGGTCAAAAATTTAAAAGTGTTGTGTTTGAGTATCAAAAAGAGTGCTTTAATGAAGAAGTAGAAATAGGATTTAAAAAACGACTTGATTTCATAAATTCTCACGATAGTCTTGAAGAAGCTTTGACTTTTGCCAGAGCCCTGTATGGAATTCAAACCCAAGAAGACCTTAAAGACAAAATCAATGATTTTAATGACAACAAAGAAATATATATAAGAGAATATAATGATGAAGTCTTAAAATTGTTGGATGAAGGAAAAAGAAGAATAAGAGAAGAAAAACAAAAATAAAAACATCTCAAATTGAGATGTTTTATTTTGTTCTTTTTAGTTTCGAAGGGTTATTTTGCAAAAACACCTTTCTTTTTTCTTGGATATCTAATAGCAGCTTGGGCAGCAGCAAGTCTTGCGATAGGAACTCTAAATGGTGAGCAAGACACATAGTTCAAGCCTACTCTATGGCAGAACTCAACAGATGATGGATCGCCACCATGTTCACCGCAGATGCCAAGTTTGATGTCTGGTCTTGTTGAACGGCCAAGTTCGGCAGCAATTCTTACAAGTTTTCCAACGCCATTTTGGTCAAGTCTTGCAAATGGGTCGCTTTCAAAAATTTTCTTTTCATAATATGTGTCAAGGAATTTTCCTGCATCATCACGAGAGAAGCCAAATGTCATTTGAGTCAAGTCGTTTGTACCAAATGAGAAGAATTCAGCGTATTTTGCGATTTGGTCTGCTGTGATTGCGGCCCTTGGAATTTCAATCATTGTACCAACTTTGTATTTCATTGTTGTGTTGTTTTCTTCCAAGATTCTATCTGCTGTGGCAGTGACAATATCTTTTACATATTTATATTCAACACTGTCGCAAGTAAGTGGAATCATAATTTCAGGAACAACATCAAAATTTTCTTCCTTTCTTACTTCAATTGCAGCTTTGATAACCGCTTCTGTTTGCATTTCAGCAATTTCTGGGTATGTGACAGCAAGACGAAGTCCTCTGTGTCCCATCATTGGGTTGAATTCATGCAAGCTTTCAACTGTTGATTTAAGTGCTTCAAATGTCAAGCCCATTTCTTTTGCAAGAGCTTTGATTTCGTCATCTTCGTGTGGCAAGAATTCATGAAGAGGTGGATCAAGGAATCTTATTGTGACAGGTTGGCCATGCATTGCCTTAAAGATGCCTTTGAAATCTTTTTGTTGCATTGGGAGCAATTTTTTGAGAGCTTTCTTTCTCTCTTCAACTGTTGTTGAAACAATCATTTCTCTCACTGCAGGGATACGGTCTGCTTCAAAGAACATATGTTCTGTACGGCAGAGTCCAACACCTTCTGCACCAAAGTTGAATGCAACGCCTGCATCGCGTGGATTGTCAGCGTTTGTGCGAATTGACAAGTTTCTGTATTTGTCAGCCCACTGCATGATTGTAGCAAATTCACCAGAGATCTTTGCGTCTACTGTGGCAACTTCGCCATCATAAATCTTTCCGGTTGAACCGTCAAAAGAGATAACATCTCCTTCTTTATATTTCTTTCCACCAAGTGTAAATGATTTTCCGTCATCTGCAAATTTGATTGCTGAGCAACCTGCAACACAGCAAGTTCCCATACCACGAGCAACAACGGCTGCGTGAGATGTCATTCCGCCGCGCGCTGTCAAAATGCCTTGGCTGGCAGCCATACCTTCAATATCTTCTGGAGAAGTTTCGAGTCTGACAAGGACAACCTTGCCCTTCTTTCCGCCAAGTTCTTTTGCTTTTTCTGCTGTAAAGCAAATCTTTCCGCAAGCAGCTCCTGGAGATGCAGGAAGTGCTTCGCCAACAACTGTTGCACTTTTGAGTGCTTTGTCATCAAATGTTGGGTGCAACAATGCATCAAGCTGTTTTGGATCAATCATAAGAAGGGCAGCCTTTTCATCGATCATGCCTTCTTTCACAAGGTCAACAGCAATTTTAAGTGCAGCTTTTGCAGTGCGCTTGCCGTTTCTTGTTTGAAGCATAAAGAGTTTTCCTTTTTCGATTGTAAACTCCATATCTTGCATATCTTTGTAGTGATTTTCAAGTTTCTTTGCAATTTCTACAAACTGTTTATAAACAGCTGGGTTTTGTTCTTCAAGTTTTGCGATTGGTTGTGGTGTACGAATTCCGGCAACAACATCTTCGCCCTGTGCGTTCATCAAATATTCACCATACAAAACATTTTCACCAGTTGATGGGTTTCTTGTGAAGGCAACACCTGTACCAGAGTCGTCTCCCATGTTTCCAAATACCATTGATTGAACATTTACTGCAGTACCCCAGTTGTATGGAATGTCATGCATTCTTCTATAAACATTTGCTCTTTCGTTGTCCCAAGATCTAAATACGGCCTTAACCGCTTCAATAAGTTGAACTTTTGGCTCTTGTGGGAAATCTTCTTTCTGTGATTCTTTGTAGAGCTTTTTAAAGAGTTTTACGATTTCTTTCAAATCGTTTGCTGAAAGGTCTTTGTCATATTTTACACCTTTCTTTTCTTTGATTTCATCTAAGATTCTTTCATATCTTGATTTGTCTTGTTGCATAACGACATCACTGAACATTTGAATAAATCTTCTGTATGAGTCATAAGCAAATCTTTCGTTGTTTGTAAGTTGTGCAAGTCCTTCAACAACAGTGTCGTTTAAGCCAAGGTTTAAAATTGTGTCCATCATACCTGGCATTGAAACTCTCGCTCCAGAACGAACTGAAACAAGAAGTGGATTTTTTGGATCTCCAAAATTCTTTCCTGTAATTTTTTCAATTTGAGCAAGTTTTGTCTCAATTTGGGCCCTGATGTCATCATTGATTTTCTTTCCATCTTCATAATATTTTGTGCAGGCCTCTGTGGTGATTGAGAAGCCTTGTGGAACAGGCAAGCCAATTTTTGTCATTTCAGCAAGATTTGCACCTTTTCCGCCAAAAAGAGCTTTGTTTTTTCCGTCAGCTTCTTTAAACAAGTAAACATATTTTTTCATATAACATCTCCTTTTTAGTTTACGACTAAATTATACCAAAAAAACCACTTTTTTTGCAAACATTTTACGCTGTTTTTAAAGAGTTTTTTAAAAAAAAGATTAGAGTGTGCTAATCTTTTTTTTTGCGTTATCATCAAAGCCACAGTCATTGTTTTTGTAGAAATCTTCAACAGTTTTTTCAGTGACTTTTTGTGCCTTTGCCATCAGTCTTTCTGACGCTTCTTTTTCACTCAAACCTTTCTCGTGATAAAGTGGATCACAAATTGTGTAAGTGATATAATATTTGAACTTTCCGTTTCTTTTCTTTCTTCTTCTAAATGTAAGAGCAATTGGAATGACTGGAACATCGTTTCGCACCGCCATGACGAATGCACCGCGTTTAAATGGTCGAATGTCACGATAATTGAACCAAAGCGAACCTTCTGGATTGTAAAGGACTGGCTTGTTGTGTTTGAGAAGATATGTTATATCTTCGTTGAATTTTCTGTTTCCGGAAATGCTCTCGTTTGGAATAGGTATCCCGCCAAGAGATCTAAGCCAAAATCCGATCATCGGTCTTTTTATGTTTAGAGAAAGCGTTGTAAAATAAATTTTTCGACCTGGAAAAATGTTTGTGCCCACACAAAGGTCGTCCATAAGGTGAACATGATTTATGGTCATAATAAAACCCTTTGACCTGAATGGTTTGAGCTTTTCTTTTCCGATGATTTTTATGCGATAGAAAAGTCTTGCAAATGGGTTGTAAAAACAAATTGCAACAATTCGAAAGAACGCTGCCCACATACGAAAAAATATGTTCCTTGGTCTAAATGGATAACTCCCATCAAAGGAAACATATCTGGTTGTATTTTTTATCTCCATCATATGCTCGTCAGCAATGTCTGGTCTTTCAAAACCATCTCTATCTATCATTGAAACCTCTTGTGCAATATCAACATTTATTCTGGTTGTTCAGATGATAAAATCTTCATAATTTTATCAACTTTTTTGCGTTCTTTCTTGTCAAGATTTTCTTTTAGGTCGTTTACCGCAATGCCTTCTTCTTTGTTTTCATACATATCAAAAAACTTTTGAGTTGGCGCAAGTGTATATTCTCTCTTGTCTTTTTCTGACTTCTCTTTTGTAATAAATCCCTTTTTGATAAGTTGTTTGACTTTGTATGTCGCATTTGGAGATGAAATGTCTAAAAAGTTTGCGAATTCGGTTATGGTCGGATTTCCCATCAAATAAATACATTCAAGGCAGAAATATTCTGCAGAAGAGAGGACTTCTTCTTTTTCTTTGAGTTTGTGAAACATGTTTTTGTAAATGACTAATTTGATTTTTCTGTAAAGTCTTGAAAATGGATTTTTAAACTTCATAAAGTCCTCCTTTTAAAAAATTTTAATTATTTTAGCACATATTTTTGGCTATGGCAAGCAAATGCTTAAAGATTTTTAACTAAATTTTATTTCACTTAAACATTTTTAATAATTTAAATGTTGGTTTTCAACCATTTTGCATAATATTATAATTTAAAGTCGAATAAAATAATTTGACTCTTTCTCTTTTATTGAGTAAAATGATATAGAAATTTTAAGGAGGTTGTTATGCCATCTGGTTTACACGGCGGTAGTGGCGGCGGAAGTCACTTCGGTGGTGGTGCGTCTGGCGGATTTGGCTCTTCTGGTGGAGGAAACGGATTTAACATGCGTGGTCCAAGAACCTTTATCTTTTTTGGACATAGTTATTATTTTTCTTCACATGCAATGCAAAAAATTTATATAATTTTCTTCTTTCTAATTCTCTCTGCGTTCTTTACATTTTTTGGAGGTGTTTCTATCGCATCTGCAAAAGGTGAAATATCTAAAATCGAAATAGATTATGTTTATTATCAAGAAATGATTGAAGAAGCAGAAGCAAATCCAATAAAACTAAGGGACGGAATTGTTGTTAGCCATCTTTATAACGAAGATGCGAAAAAGTGGTATTTCATTTATAAGATTCAAAAAGATGATTATGATGTCGATGAGAGCGTTTGGCTTGAAGGTTGGACATACTCGGTTTATACTCGCGAACAAATCAACGCAATCGGTGTCGGCTCGGTTGTGGAGATTGCTGTTGACAGCCCAATTGTGGATAAAAACACCGACTCAATACCAACAGATTTTAAGACCAAAACACTTTCAGATGATGGAGAATACCTATCTGCAAAAAGCTCACTTACAACAGCAATTAGCACATTGATTATATCAATTATGGTGGCAGCTGGCCTGATTGTTGGGCTTGTCTTGACAATAATCAAAAATGCAAACAAAGAAAAGCTTGAAGAGACTGAAAAAGAAAAAATTGAGCTAAACAGAAAGCTTGGAAAAACCTGCAAATATTGTGGTCGCCCACTCAGTGAAGATGTTGAGACATGTCCAAGTTGTGGAGCACCACAGAAAAAAAGCACATAAATATGTGCTTTTTTTATTTCAATCTTTTTCCATCAGAAAAAGCTTTTCCTGCTATATCGCCGAGTTTTATATAATTGAAATGTATTGGATCATAAGTGATTAGGTCAAGTTTTTCAACATCAACTTTTCCATCGCTCCCCAAAACCGAAGAGTCAGCACTGACATTTATGATTTTTCCTATCAAATTTCCATCTTCAAAAGACTCAACCTCACATTCTAATGAAAGCGGAAAATCGACAAAAATTGGTGCATCCACGAATGTGCTTTTTTCAACTTTTAGCCCAGCCTTTTTGACTTTGTCTGGAACTTGATTTGCAGAAACTATGCCAACATAGTCGGCCTCAACAACATGTTTTGAATCAGCAAAAGCAATCGTAAATGCTTTTTTTTCTCTCAAATTTTTTGATGTCTTATGTTCGCTGAGGCTCACAAAGATTTTGTTGTAATCCCAAGTTCCACCCCAAGCGGCGTTCATCGCATCTGGAACTCCCTTTTCATCATATGTGCCCAAAATCAAAACTGGCATTGGGCATATCCAAGTTTGTGCCCCAAAATTTTTTCTCATAGTTTTCCCTCCAAAATTATTTTAGCAAATTTTAAAAAATTTAAAAAGTAAATGAATAAAAAAAACTCTGCTAAACAGAGTTCAAATATAAGAGATATGGTAGTCCCAAGGGGAATCGCTCCGCTTCGCTATCACGCCGGGGCGGGCAAACGCAATACTATTGCCTTTGCTTTTTCCGCCCGTTCGATTCCCTAAAAAGAATTTGGATATAAAAAAAAGAGTATCTCAACTCTCTTTGTTTGGTAGTCCCAAGGGGAATCGAACCCCTGATTCCGCCGTGAGAGGGCGGCGTCTTAACCGCTTGACCATGGGACCATTTGAAAATAACGATAATATCTTATCATTATTGTCAAAAAATTGCAAGGATATTTTGAAAATTTATTTGAAGGATTTGTCGTTTAAAACTTTTTGAATAACTTTGTATGGGTCCGGGGATTTGGGGCTCATAATAACAACAATTAGCTTTTGAATTAAAAACCCGAAGATAATCGAAGTTGTTATGCCAACAGATAAGGTGATAAATATATTTAAAGAAACAAAAGGAGTGATAAACATAAGGCATAGCGGTGCTTTCATAAACATTGAATGCCAAAGATATATGTAATAAGAATATTTATCTGACAATTGAAAAATTTTTGGGGGTTTGTACTTATTTAAAAACTCAAAGTACAAAAGAATCAAAATGGCAAAACTTGTACCAATCAGCCCTGACATAAGATGCTGGAAACCAACATTAAGATTGTTTAAGAAAATACTCGAACTGTATATACAATATCTCAAAATCATAAAAATGCTATAACAAATTGCAATAATTAAAGCACACAAGATTTTTTGAAGTTTTTTGTTTTCAAGTTTTTTCTCAGCCTGTGCTTTTCCATACCACATTCCAAAAACAAAAACACAGACAACTATTTGAAAAGAAAAAATTATTTCAGCAACAACTTCAATTATGCAGCAAATAAGCAAGAATGAAGAATAGATTTTGTAATGCGAATTGTTTTTGTCAAGTGCCTTTTGAATAAAAGGAATCAATAAATAACAAACGGCCAAAAACCAAACAAACCACAAATGATTAAATGGATATCCATCTGCTAAAAAGTTGTGATAAAAATTTATTGGATTTATTGAGTCTGGATGAATACAAATGTGCAAAACAAAAAAAACAATAAAAAGTCCCAGAACAGGAACTAGCAACTTGACCAATTCTTTTTGATAAAACTTTTGCTTGTTGTCTATCTTTTTGTTTGCATATAAATAACCACTTACAAATAAGAATGCTTGAAGCGACATGTAGAATGGAAAAAAGTCTCCACCCCAACCATTGTACCATCTCTCAACTGGAGATAATGTCATGAGCAAGTGATAGATAATGATTAAAATAAACGAAATCATGCGAAGAAGGCTGATGTTGTTTAATCTTTTTTGCATATTATTCTTCCTTTAATTTTTCTATTGCTTTTTTGCGGTCTTTGCTTTGGTAAACATATGAGCCTGATACTAAAATATCTACTCCCGCTTCAATAAGTATCTTGGAGTTGATTTCATTTACTCCGCCATCAAATTCGATTTTAAACTTGAGGTTGTTGTCAGAGCGGAATTTGTCCGCTTCGCGCACTTTCTCGATTGTTTCTCCGATTGTCTCCTGACCGCTTTGTCCAGGCTCTACACCCATAATGAGCAAGATGTCACAATTGAAGACAAATGAGCGAATATCTTTGAATGGCGTTTGTGGCTTTATTGAAAGCCCAGCAAGAGCGTTTCGGCTTTTGATGTATTCGAGTGTGCTCACGAGAGTTTCTTTGTCTTCAAAAGCTTCGTAGTGCACTGTGATGATATTTGCACCGCTGTCAATATAAGCAGGAACATCCTTCCATGGCTCGTTTTGCATAAGGTGAACATCCAGCATGATAAGTGAATTGCTATTTATGCTTTTTACAAGACCATAATCAAATGTGTTTTTTGACACAAAATTTTCGTTCATAATGTCACAATGCAAAAAGTCAGCAACACCTTGCATAGATTTTGCATATTCAATGATATTTTGATAATCTAAAATTGGATCGGTTGACACCGCAACATCAATATTTCTTTTCATAAAATCCTCTTTTGACATTTTAACAAAAAAGCATTAAAAATCAAAATTTTTTAATGCTTTTTATGATTTGATAAAGTTTTAAATAGTTTTCATATCTATTTTTGTCTATTTTTCCGTTTTTTACCGCTTCAACAACGCCACAATCTTTTGAGTTTGTGTGCAAGCATGATTTGTATTTACACTTTTCTGCATAAGGCAAAAAATCTTCAAAATAATATCTGACTTCACCTTCTTTTAAGTCCAAAAGGGACTCATCTAGTTTTGAAAATCCTGCCGTATCTGCAAGAAAATTATTTTTTTCGAACTTATAAAGTTGAACGGTGCGAGTAGTTTGTTTTCCACGCTCTATCTTTTTCGAAAAGACATCCGTTTTTGCAACTTTCTCTCCCAGCAGTGCGTTTATGATAGAACTCTTTCCAACAGCACTTTGCCCAGCCAAAACACATGTTCCTTTGATTTCTTTTTTAAGAACTTTGACACTTTCGTCCAATGTTGAAAAAATAAGTGTTTTGCAAATTTTCGAATAGATTTTTTTTGTTTCTTCACAAAAATCATTGTCCAAGTCGTTTTTGTTTATACACAAGACTGGTTGTATGTTGTTTAAAGTGCAAAAAATAAGTAATTTGTCCACTGTGTATAGGTCTGCTTTTGGCACTGGTGCAATTACGATAAACATCTTGTCAATATTTGCTACCGGTGGTCTTATCAAAATATTTTTTCGCTTTTCGACTTTAAAAATCGCACCATCTTCATCCAAACAAACATTGTCGCCAACAAAAATACCTTCTTTTTTCAAGGTCTTTCTTGCAACACATTCACAAACAGAGTTTTCGATTTCAACGCTAAACAAATCTGCCTGTTTTTTCAAAACGATTCCACTAAGCATTTTCGCCTCCTACCCTGTTTCTAAGTTGGCCACATGCTCCTTCAATATCTTCACCCATTGTTCGTCTTACGGTTGCACTTATCCCAAGTTTTTCAAGCTTTTCTGCAAGCATGTATGCTCTTTTTCTTGTTGCACCAACCAATTTTTTCTCTTTCACGCTATTTAAAGGAATTAAGTTTACATGGCATGAGCGCCCCTTCAAAATTGAAGCAAGTGTGTGCATGCACTCATCCGTGTCGTTTATGTCAGAAATAAGAGAATATTCAAAAGCAATTCTTCGGCCTGTTTTTTCAAAATAATAATCACAAGCAGACAAAATTTCCTTTATAGAATAAGCATTTGCGATTGGCATAATCGTTTTTCTAAGTTCATCTGTTGGGGCATGAAGTGAGATTGTCAGTGTGACAGAAAAACCATCATCTGCCAATTTGTAAATATTTGGCACAAGTCCGCAAGTTGAGAGAGAAATATTTCTTTGGCTGATGTTTATGCCTTCTGGTGCTGAAACAAGTCTAAGAAATTTTGTCACATTGTCGTAGTTGTCAAGTGGCTCACCGCATCCCATAAGCACAATGTTTGTGATTTTTCTTTCTTTGATTGTTCCGCCAAGTATTTTGTTGAAAAACAAAACCTGCGCCAATATTTCTCCCGCAGAAAGATTTCTTTTGAGTCCATTTAATGTTGAGGCACAAAATTTGCAACCCATTCGACAACCCACTTGCGTTGACACACAAACGGTGTAGCCATATTTATACTTTAAAAGCACACTTTCAACAATGCTTCCGTCCGGGAATTTGATGGCGACTTTTTCTGTTTCATCTTTGCTTTTTAAATGTGCAACTATGTCAAATTTTGGATAGTCTTTTTCAATTTTTTCTTTAAAAGCTTTTGGCAGATTTGAAATTTCGTCAAGTGTTTTTCCCAAATAACACGCTTCAAAAAGTTGTTTTGCACGAAATTTTGGCTCCCCTAAATTTTTGACATATTCTTCCATTTCAACAAGTGACAAATCTAAAATCATTCGCTCACCTTCCTGGTTTTGAAGCGATAACCATTTAAGAAACTTTTTGCATCCAAAACCTTTCCGCCCGGTGCCTGACATTTCAAAATTTCAAACACCCCGTCTTTTGCAACTACCAAAAATCTTTTTCTGTTTTCTAAAACCGAGCCAATTTCTTCGTTTGAATCAATTTCAGAAACTTTTGCCTGATAAACCTTTATGCGGTCTTCGCCCAAAAAGAAATAGCAAACCGGATTTTCACAAAAAGCACGAGTTTTGTTTACAAGAGTCTCGGCTGGCTGTGAAAAATCTAAAAGTGCATCCTCTTTTTCTATCATTTTTACAAATGTGGCTTTTGAGTGGTCTTGTGGAGTCCTTTTTGCTGTGCCGTTTTCAATTTTTTCAAGCGTTTCAAGCAAGAGTTTGAGTCCAATTTCTGCAAGGCGTGGCATAAGTGAAGAATAGTCGTCTTCTTTTGAAATAGTGACTTTTTTTTGAACAAAGATATCCCCATCGTCCATGCCCACTTCGGTCTTCATAATGGTCACACCTGTCTGGATGTCGCCATTTAGAAGCGCTGTTTGAATTGGCGTTGCTCCCCTATACTTTGGCAAAAGTGAAGGGTGAACATTTATGCATGGTTTGATATCCAAAAAAGCTTTTGGCAAAATCTTTCCATAACTTGCTGTCACAGCTATATCATAATCTATATTTTTAAAATCTTCGATATGGTCCTTAAGTCTTTCAAACTGATAAACCGCTATACCATTTTCTTTTGCGATCTCAACAATGTGTGGGGTTTGAATTTTGTTTCCGCGTCCAGCGACCTTATCATTTTGACAAACCAATCCCACAACCTTGTGTTTTGAGCCAATAAGACCATTCAAAACTATTTCTGCAAAATAGGGCGTTCCAAAAAATAATATCTTCATCTACTGCACCCCTTTTGACTTTTTGTAGTTTTTTCCTTCTTCGGTATAATCGACAAAAAGAATTCCGTTTAGGTGGTCAATTTCATGGCAAATGCATCTAGCTATGTAGTCTTCTGCTTCAAATTCAAATTCTTTTCCATTTCTATCAAATGCTTTAATTTTGACATATTTTGGTCTTTCAACTTTTGTGAAAAATCCTGGGACGCTCAAACAACCTTCGTTGTTGCAAACCTTGCCCTTTGTCTTTATGATTTCTGGATTTATGATTTCAAGAAAATTGTCTTCGTCAAGCTCTACTATAATTGCGCGTCTTAAAACTCCCACCTGAACAGCGGCGATGCCAACTCCATTTTTTTCAATCATGGTCTGTTTCATGTCGTCCAAAAGGTCGAAAAGAGACTTATCAAAGTCAACAACCGGCTTTGATTTTTTTCTTAATGTGTCGCTTCCTAATGTGACAATTTTTCGTGATGCCATATTTTTCTCCTTTTTGTCTATCAACTAAGGTTGTTTGGATTTGTTTCAAAAAACACGCTGCTCTTTGCTTTTTGGTCTATGCAGTCATATATTTCTTGCTCTATCTCGTCCGCCTTGTCAAGTTTGAATCTCATCATGATTTGATAGCGGAACTTGTTTTTGATTTTGTTTAGTGGGGATTTCATAACATCCATATAGACAAAATCATCTTTATATTTTTCTTTGACCAACTTTATCTTATTGTAGCACAATTTACATTCGTTTGCTACTATATTTTCACTTTCGTGTGAAAACAAAATGCGAATAATGCGGGCATAAGGTGGAAAGTTTGTCACCTTTCGTAGGTTTGCTTCTTTTTTGAAAAATCCTTTATAGTCATAGTTTGAAGCAAAACGATAAACATAGTGATTTGGGCTGTAAGTTTGCAAAATTACATGACCCTGTTTTGTGCTTCGTCCCGCCCTGCCTGCAACCTGTGTGATAAGTTGAAATGTTCTTTCAATGCTTCGATAATCTGACTGATATAGACTTTGGTCCGCATCCACAATGCCAACAAGCAAAACATCTTCAAAGTCATGCCCTTTTGCAATCATTTGTGTGCCAACCAAAATGCCTGGTTTTGTGTTTTTGAATTCATTTAGAATTTCTCTGTGTCCATTCTTTTTAGATGTTGTGTCATTGTCCATGCGCAGAATTCTTACATCTGGAAAAATTTTGTGCAATTCTTCAACAACTCTCTCTGTGCCAACCGCGCCTTGTTTTATGTCATGGCTTCCACAACTTGGACAAATGTCAAGTGCTTTAAACCGCTTTCCGCAATAGTGGCACTTGAGCTTGTTTTCAAATCTGTGATAAACAAGAGAAACATCACAGTCTGTACATTTTGCGACATAGCCACACTGCCTGCATCTTTGAAAAGAACAAAAACCTCGTCTGTTTATGAAAATCATCGCTTGTTTTTTCTGTGCGATTATGTCTTTGAGTTCGTAGATAAGTGGAATTGAAAAAATTTGATTGTTTCCTTGGCGCATTTCTAAAAGCATGTCAATCACAGTGATTTTTGGCATCTCCATTCCATTTACTCGCACGGGCATTTCGACAAGTGTATATTTGTTGTCGATTGCCTTTGCATAACTTTCTATCGAAGGCGTTGCACTGCCGAAAACAAGCGCACAGTCGTTGTAATCTCTTCTAAACTGGGCAATCATGTGTGTGTCATATCTTGGATTTGCTTCTGAAACATAACTTTGTTCGTGCTCTTCATCCATGATAATAATCCCGACATCTTCAAGTGGGCAGAAAATAGCAGACCTTGCCCCAACAACAACCTTTGCCTGTCCAAAGAAGATGCGCTTCCATTCGTCAAATCTTTCACCTGCGGAAAGTCCGCTGTGAATCAGAGCAACTTTATCTCCAAATCTTGCTTTAAAATTTGATAAAACCTGTGGCGTAAGAGAAATTTCAGGGACAAGCATGATTGCGGTCTTGTTTTTTTCGAGTTGTCGGTCAATCAAATTCATATACACTTCTGTCTTTCCGCTTCCTGTCACACCATGAAGAAGATAAGTTTTGTTTTCACAAATTGTGTCGAGCGCTCTTTGTTGGAGTGGTGTCAAGACTTTTTTTTCTGTTTTTATCTCGTCATAGACAGGTGTGCGATTTTCTTGTTTTTCAAAAACTTCGACCACTCCTTTTTTGACAAGTGTATTTACGGCAGCATAACCAAATCTATTTGAAAGCTCTGAGAATCTCTGCTCACCATTCTCTTGAAGATAATAGATGATTTCAAGTTGTTTCTTTGCTCTCTCTGATGGCAATACAACATTGTTTGAAAGGCGTGCGTGTCTTATGACAAGTTCTTTGATTTTGTCTGTGCGCATTTCACTAGGGATAAAAAGTCTCAAAATGCTTGCGAGTTTAAGATGAAGCTTCTTCGCCATTTCTTTCATAAGGGCAAGCATCTCAGGTTTTATGACGGCAAAGTTTTCAATTGTGCGAGTGATTGGTTTGATTTTTTTCTCATCGAATTCGCTTTTTTCACACAGTTCGACAACAAAACCTTGGAGTTGGCGTGAGCCAAATGGGACAATAACTCTCATGCCCACTTTGACATCTTGTTCTTCTCCCACGCTGTATTCAAAAACCTTGTCAAGCGCCTTTGCATCTTCATCTATAATAACTTTTGCAAACAACTTCTTCTCCATAAAAAAATTCTACTGATAAATCTCAGTAGAATTGTATCACAAAAACAAAACTTTTTCAAGAAAATAAACTATTCTTCAACCTTTGATGGCTCAACCCTGCCTTCTTCGATTTCGTCAAGTGCAATGCTTATTGCTTTTTTGTCAGCGGTGGCAAGTTCGGCGCGTCTGGTTGTCTCAATTTCTTTTGCTCTTTTTGATGCAACGATTGAAAGAATATATTTGTTTCCCCCAGCTTTTTTTGTAAGTTCGTCAATTGGTGGTTCGATCATCATAATGGCTCATCTCCTAAAATTTATTCACAGGAATTTTAGCACAATCGTTTGAAAATGTAAAGCCTTTTTTGAAAAAAGTCGCTTCAAAATCTTAGAAACCAAGAGATATTAAAATTGCTCGGTTTACTTCTTTCATTTTTGACTGATCAACTTCTGTTATTTTTTCTTTTAATCTTCGTTTGTCTAGTGTGCGAATTTGTTCGAGCAACACCACCGAATCTTTTGGAAGGTGATATTCTTTTGAAGAGAGTTCGATGTGTGTAGGAAGTTTTGCTTTTGAAAGTTTGCTGGTGATGGCTGAAACGATGATTGTCGGAGAATATTTGTTTCCGACATCATTTTGAATAACCAAAACAGGACGCACTCCGCCTTGCTCGCTCCCAATTACGGGACTGAGGTCGGCAAAGTATATCTCTCCTCTTTTAATCAAATTCTCCATCAAACCTTCTTCGTGCATCCAAAAGCTCAATGGTTTCAAAATCCCTTAAATCATCATAAACATCATTGAGCAACTGAAAATTTTTGATATAATCATCTTCTATTTTCATCTTATGTTTGCCGTCAAAGTTTGTTGAAGTCTTGACAAAACTTTCAAAACTTTCAAAATTTTCTTCGATTTTTTCTATTCGTTTTAGCGTCTTTTTATAGACATTTTCTCTCATATTTCTCTCCCAAAAATTCTGTTTTTAAACTAGTTTGAGAAAGAGAAAAATTTTTATGCCAATAATAAAAAAACGCCACACAATGTGGCGCAAACAAGTTTTTATAAAACGACTACTATTGCAACAACTCCGCTTTTTTGATGTGAAAGAGAAATTTCAATTTCTTTGCCCAAACTTTCAAAACGCTTTTTTGCCTTTCCGACAAGTTTTAGATAAGGCGCTCCACTTTCTTTGTGACAAAGTTCTATCTCTTTGAAAGAAATTTCGCCTGCTTTTGTGTCAAGCGCTTTGAATGTCGCTTCTTTTACCGCCCAAAGACTTGCAATCTTTTCTTTTTGGGAGCGAGCAAATTTTTGTATGTATTCAATCTCTCCCGGCAATGCTATTTTTTCGAGCAGTTTGGCTTCATTTTTTATTCTTTTTGTTTCTTGAAAATCAATCCCAACTTTCACTGATTTCTCCTTTGTTTGAAAAAGCGATTTTTGTTGCTTGTTGTGCCACACTAAAATCATAACCCTTGTAAACCAAATGAGCAAGACACTTTTGCTTGTTTTTTGGAGTATTTTCACGATTTTTCACGAATTTCTCTGCCAAAGCAACTGCTTTTTCAATTTCGTCTTCTTCATTTATCTCTTCTGTGAGAGAATTTATGATTTCTTGACTTATCCCTTTTTCTCTAAGCTTGTTTGCTATTGCGTTTTTACCTTTTGACGCTGAAAGGGTCTGGAAATATTCTTTTGCAAAGGCTTCATCGTTTATCAAATTGTAATCTTCAAGTTTTTTAAGTGTGTTTTGAATTGTATTGTCTCCAAAGCCCTTCTTTTTGAGATAATCTTTTACCCCTTTTTCACTCACCATATATTTTTCAATGTAGCCAACAGCCATGTCAAACGAAACCTTTTCATCATTTTCGGCTTTTATCTTTTTAAACTCTCTTTCATCATATTCAACATTTGTTTTTAGATTGTGTCGGGCAAGAATTTCATCCAAAAAAATCCCGCAATATCTTTCGTCTGTGTAAACATGAAAACGGCTTGTCGAGGCAATTCTTTTAATTTTGGTGATTTTCATTTTAGCACCTCGCTTGCAGTTTTTGTGTAGGCTCTGACAAGTCCGCCTGCACCGAGTTTTATGCCACCAAAATACCTAACAACAAAAACACAGACATCACTTTTGTTTTTTTTCTGCAATACTGAAAGTATTGGTCTGCCCGCTGTTCCACCTGGCTCCCCATCATCAACGGCTTTTTCTAAAAATGGATTTTTGAGTGAATAGGCATAACAAATATGTGTGGCTTTTTTGTGCTCTTTCTTCAAAGTTTCGAGTGCTTTTGATACATCTTCAGCCGTCTTGCACGAAAAAAGATAGCCTAAAAATTTTGACTTTTTTTCGATATATTCAAATGTGTTTAAGAGATTTTCCATTTATTTCTTTTTTGCCAAACTTACTGCTACAGCTAGCGATACAGTAGCTCCCACCATCGGGTTGTTCCCCATGCCAATAAATCCCATCATCGCAACGTGTGCAGGAACTGAAGAACTGCCAGCAAACTGCGCATCGCAGTGCATTCTGCCCATAGTATCTGTCATTCCATAACTTGCTGGGCCACATCTCATATTGTCTGGATGCAATGTTCGGCCAGTTCCGCCACCTGAAGCAACTGAGAAATATTTTTTGTTGTTTTCAACGCACCATTTTTTGTATGTGCCTGCAACCGGGTGTTGGAATCGGGTTGGGTTTGTTGAATTTCCTGTGATTGAAACGTCAACTTTTTCGTGTTGCATGATTGCAACACCTTCGCTGACATCATATGCACCATAAATTTTTACTTTTGCTCTGTCACCTTTTGAAAATGGTGTTTCGCCCAAGATGTTGAGTTTTTGATTTTCTTTGTCAAAAACAGTGTTTACAAAAGTAAATCCGTTTACACGAGCGATGATATATGCAGCGTCTTTGCCAAGTCCATTTAAAATGACCTTGAGCGGTTTCTTTCTGATTTTGTTTGCGGTGCGAGCAATGCCCATGGCACCTTCTGCTGCTGCAAAGCTTTCGTGTCCTGCCAAAAAGCAAAAACACTTTGTGTCTTCGTCCAAAAGTCGTCCCGCAAGTCGTCCATGTCCAAGACCAATTTTTCTTTCATCAGCAACCGAACCTTTTACACAAAACGCCTGAAGGCCTTCGCCAATTTTTTCTGCATATTCGCTTGCGCTCTTACAGTTTGATTTGAGAGCTATCGCTGTGCCGAGTGTATAAGCCCAAACCGCATTGTCAAAACAAATTGGTTGGATCTCTCTAACTGTTTTTTCAACATCAATTCCTCTTTCAAGGCAAAGTTTTTTTGCGTCATCAAGTGATTTCAATCCATTTTTCTTAAGCGTTTCGCCCAAGTATGCATATTTTTTAAGTTCTTCCATCACTCACCTCTCGGATTGATAATTTTTTTAGCTTCATCAAATCTACCATATCTTTTTGTCGCCATAGCAACCGCTTCGTTTTTTGAAAGTTTTTCATCTTGAAGATTTTTGAGAAGAAGTCCAAGGTTTAGATATTCATAACCTATTGTTTCCCCTTTTTCATCAAGTGCCATTTTTGTAATGTAACCTTCTGCCAAGTTGAGATATTTTACACCTTCTTTTTCAGTAGAAACTATTGTGCCGACTTGGCTTGTTTTATATTTTCCCAAATCTTCAAGAGAAGTGCCAACTTCAAGCCCACCAAGAGAAAAGGCTGATTGGCTACGCCCATATACGAGTTGGAGAAAAATGTTTTTCATAGCATCATTTATTGCATCACAAACAAGGTCTGTGTTTAGTGCTTCAAGCAAAGTCTTTCCTGTCAAAATTTCTCCTGCCATTGCAGCAGAATGAGTCATGCCAGAGCAACCTATTGTTTCAACAAGAGCCTCTTTGATGATTCCGTTTTTTACATTTAATGTAAGTTTGCACGCCCCTTGTTGTGGCGCACAAGTTCCGCAGCCATGTGAAAAACCGGAAATTTGTGTAATTTCTTTGACTTGGTCCCACTTTCCTTCTTGTGGAATTGGAGATGGACCAAAACCGTGCATATTTTTTGTGCAATTTGTTTGCTTTTCCATAAAAACTCCTTTCAAATATTATAACAGACAATTGCATATAAACAAAATAAATGGAAAAGAAAATAAAATTGCGAGATTTGTTGACAAAACAAGCGTTTTGCGGTAAAATGTTTCTGTAATCAAAATGGCGGAGCAAAAAGAAGTATTTTTTTGTGAGCGCTTACAGAGAGAGATTGGTTGGTGAAAAATCTTGGCGTCCAAAAAAAGAATTACATTTGTTTCAAGTTTTGCGCAATTGTCTGCGAAAGACAGAATAAGGATTGAGAATTTTCTCAATTGAATTTAGGTGGTACCACGAAACACACGCTTCGTCCTAAAATTGGATTAGCGTGTTTTTTAATTTAAGGAGAAGATTATGAAAAAAATTGACACAAATCTATACAACACACTAAAAGAACGCGGACTTTTGTATCAGTGCACAAACGAAGAAAAACTTAAAGAAATTTTGCAAAAGGGCGTGCCTATCACTCTTTATGAAGGCACAGACCCGACCGCAGATAGTTTGCATATTGGGCACTGTGTGCCTTATTGCATTTTGAGACGTTTTCAAAAGGCCGGACACAAAGTTTTGCTTTTGATGGGCGGTGCAACCGCTTGCATTGGTGACCCGAGTGGGAAGCAAGAAATGAGAAAAATGCTCTCTAAAGAAGATGTTGACAAAAATATTGAAAAAATCAAAAATACTCTTAAAGTTTTCTTGGATTTTGATGGAGAAAATCCTGCACAAATTGTAAACAACGCAGATTGGTTTGACAAATATAATTATGTTGATTTCATGCGTGAAATTGGCGTGCATTTCAATGTAAACAAAATGCTTTCAAATGAAATTTATGCAAACAGAATTGAAGAAGGCGGGCTGACATTTTTTGAAATGGGTTATATGCTTATGCAGGCATACGATTTTGTATATTTAAATCAAAAATATGGCTGTGTTTTGCAATATGGTGGACAAGATCAGTGGGGAAATATCACTGCAGGAACAGAACTTCAAAGAAAACTCAACTTTGCAAATGGCACAAACATTGAACTTATTGGTGCAACAAATCCTCTTTTGATGACTCCAGAAGGAAAGAAAATGGGAAAGACCGAAAAAGGTGCGATTTGGATTGACAAAGACAAAATTTCGGCTTATGACTTTTATCAAGGCGTTTATCAAACACCTGACTCATGTGTAGAAATGATGTTTGCTCTTTTCACCGACTTGCCTATGGCAGAAGTAAGAAAGATGATAAGTGAAGATATAGTAAATGCCAAGAAAGTGCTTTCGTTTGAAATGACAAAATTTGTTCGTGGAGAAGCGGACGCGATTGAAGCACAAAAAATGAGTGAAAATCTTTTTAGAGATGGTGGCGATGATGCACCTGTTGTGGAAATTGAAAAGAGTGAACTTCCTATAAATATTTGCGATTTGATTTTCAAGTGCAATCTTGCTCCTTCAAAGAGTGAGGCAAGAAGACTTATTCAAGGCGGAGCAATCACTTTCAAAGGTGAAAAACTAGCCCGCTTTGACATTCAAATCTCGGCTGAAGAAATTGGAGATGGTGCACTGCTCAAAAAAGGCAAAAAAAGTTTTGTCAAGGTTGTAATCAAATAGCTTAACATTTATTTGAATATTCCCTCTCACATTGCACACTATAAATGTGGGAGGAAAAAATGAATCAAAAATGGAGACCTGGCGAACAAGCTCCAAAATCTGGAAACTATGTCGCCTATGACAAGCAAGGAAAAAATGGCGGATCTCTTTATCTTGAAAAAGGACAAAGATTTCCTGCTACTCAACATGAGGGAAGCTATTATCAAGAAGAAAAATAAAAAGCGAATTAATTCGCTTTTTTATTTTTTTTTGAATTATTTTTTATTATTTTTTTATTTTTGTTTTTAAATTCAGTAAAAATGCTAAAAATTCCATTTTATGGTATTTTTAATTATTTTTTATTTAATTTTTTATTTTCAAAAATTTCATTAAAATCATGATAAATTCCATTTTCTTTTATTCCCACAAATGTATCCAAATTTACATTATGAATTGCGCTGAAAATATGTTGTTCTATTTCTGGATTTGATTTTTTAAGTTTTTTCAAAAGGTTTTTTACTTCAAGTCTTGCAGAAGGAGAAATGTCATCTTCATTGATTTCACACGCTTCAGTAAACCTGCAAGCACACTGCAAAAATTTTAAATTGTTTGCATCTTTCCACGCGATGATATCCTCTTCGTTTATACAATAAAGCGGTCTGATAAGTTCCATACCTTCAAAATTTTTTGACAAAAGTTTTGGTGGCATAGCTTGAAGTTGAGCCCCATAAAACATGGCCATAATTGTGGTCTCTATCACATCTGAAAAATGATGACCAAGGGCGATTTTGTTGCACCCACGCTTTTGTGCTTCGCTATAAAGATATCCCCTTCTCATTCTTGCACAGAGATAGCATGGCGACTTTTCTATGTTTTTCACACTGTCAAAAATGTTTGTTTCAAAAAATTCAATTGGTATTTCAAGTAGTCTTGCATTCTCTTCAATTCTTTCTCTGTTTTCTTTTCTATAACCCGGATCCATGCAAAGAAAGACAAGTTCAAAGTTTGTCTTGCTGTGTTTTTTGAGCATTTGCATAAGCTTTGCGAGAAGCATACTGTCCTTTCCGCCAGAAATGCAAACGGCAATTTTGTCTCCGTCATTTACAAGATTGTAAGATTTTAGGGCGTTGATAAACTTTGTCCAAATCGAACTTTTAAATCTTTTGGATATGCTTCTTTCTATCTCTTGACTTCTTGTGAGAGTTTTCATAATGATATCTTACAATTTTTCATACTAAATTGCAAGAAGATTTAAAAATTTATAAATCGTCCGCGTCTTGCGTGGGGATTTCCCCATCTGTTGGACTGCCGGTGTATGCACCCAAAGGGTCGTTTTTGCTAACAAACTTTTTCTTCTTTTTCATAAATTTAGTTTGTGCAGAAAATTTTAAAATACAAAAAAAAGAAGAGGTTATACCTCTCCTCCATCGTTTATATACAAAATGCCGAGTGTGTTGTCGCCGCAGTGACTTGTAATTGTGCTGCCTGCTGTTGTTTCAAAAACTTCCTCAAAGCCAATCTCTGCAACAGCCTTTCTTGCCTGTTCAATCATCTCTGGCGTTGCCGTTGAATAAGTGATAAATACACGCTTTTTGTCTGGGTTGTTGAATTCTGACAAGATGTCTTTTGAATAAGTAGTTATGACTTTTTCCATCTTGCCTATATATTTTTTATGAACGCCCATTTTTCCATCTTTCAGTGCAATGCAAGGCCTGATTTTTAATAGGTTTGCACCAAAGAGTGCCACCCCTGAGCATCTTCCACCCTTGTACATATAGTCAAGTTTGCTAATTACAAAACTTGTTTGAACATCTTTAATACGTAGTGAAACTTTTTGAAAAACTTCTTCTGCTGATGCTCCTTTGTCCGCAAGTTCTCTCGCATAAATAGCAAGAAGCGCAATACCTGTCGAAAGAGATTTTGTATCAACTACAAAAACATTGTCAATTTCACTAGCAACAACTTGTGCATTTCTGCAAGCAGATGAAATGCCTGATGAAAGTGAAAAGTGAACTATAGCATCATACTTTTTAAGCAACTTTTCAAAAAATTCTTTATAGGTTTCGCCATTTATGGCCGCTGTTTTTGGCAACACCTTTGTCTTTGCAACATATTCATAAATATCTTGTGGCGTTATTTCGCCATCTAAGTGTTCTTCATCTCCCAAGATGACTGTGAAAGGTAGTATTTGAATATCAAACCTTTTGAGCAATTCTTCTGGCAAGTCAATTGTTGATTCTGCTGTTATGGCAATCTTCATTTATCTCTCCTTTTTCTTTCATATAGATTATACATTATTTAAAAATAAAAATAAAACAATTTGTGGCAAATTCTCATTTTTGCAGATACAAAATATTTTATGTAGCAAAATTTCAAACATTAAAAAAATCTTGGCAGTGCCAAGACTTTTTATTTCTTTCTTTTCTCTGGTCTTTTTTCAACAACTACTTTGAAGCAAGTAGGAACATCTTCCACTTTGACTTTTTCGCTTATCTCAACGCCTGCGATAACCAAAATTTCATTTCCATCCGCCAAAACCGGAATATAATCTCTAAGTCTTGAAGGAACTTTTCGGTCAATCAAAAACGCTTTAAGTTTTTTTGTTCCACCACCAAATTTTTGGAAAATGTCTCCTTCTTCACGATAACGCCATCTTGCGCCCTTTGGAACTTTTCGATAGTCAAAATAAACTGCGTCTTCGTCGTCCATGCTTGTGGCTTTGACTCTGTTTATGCAAACAGTTCCAAATCTTGGTGCGTCAAACTCTTCACATTTGAGTGGTCTTGACAAACTTGGCTTTTCAACATAGTTGTTTTGGAATGTCAGAAAGTCATATTCTTTGCTAACAACAATGTCATATGGCAATCTGATTTTCTTTCCATTTTCCATGCTTGTGGCAAGTTCTTTTATCATGTCAATATGTTTGCGTTCGATATCTTTTGTCACCCCAATGTGACCAAGAGCTTTGAAAATCATTCTGCTATAAATTGAACTGCTGCCATAAAAATAGCTGCATGGCATCTGAACAACCTTGTCATCAAGCAGGAGTGCGTTTGTGTCAAGGTTTGACTTGATATAAGCATCATCTTCGCTGACAGAGTTTGCAAAATTGTTTATTGCTTCTACTGCATTTGGCCATCTCTTTAAGATGTCTTTCATAACAATGTTTCTTACATAATTTCTTGCATAAGAAGTATCCAAGTTGCTCATATCATCAACATATTCAATATTGTTTGCACTTGCATAGTCTATGATTTCTTGTTTTGAAACAGGGAGCATTGGTCTTATATAAATTTTGTCGCGAATTGGCTCCATACCCTTTGCCCCAGAAACACCACATCCACGGAAGATGTGCATCAAAATTGTTTCTGCCTGGTCACTTTGATGATGAGCAAGCGCAATTTTGTCAACAATATCTTTTCTCACCAGTGCCTCAAAAACACCATAACGACCTTCACGCGCAGCTGTCTCTACGCTGAGTTTTTTGTCGCGTGCAATCTTTGGTGAGTCAATAGAAAATTTGTAGACTCTCACTCCCATATCTTTGCACTTTTGCATAACAAACCTTGCTTCTTGTTCACTCTCTTCTCTGATGCCGTGATTGATGTGAATCGCCACAACTTCAATATCAAGCTCTTTCTTATGTTCGTTTAAAAAATGCAAAAGACTCATTGAGTCAATTCCACCACTGACACCAACGCCAATCACTTCGCCTGCACGAACCATTTTGTTTTTTCTAATAAAATCTAAAATCTTTTCCATCTTGCAAAAACCTCAAAATTGTCTAAACGCATTTATTATATATTGTTTAACTTAAAAAAACAAGGTTTTTTAAGAAAAAATATGCGTTTTTTGATGAGGTTTTAAACAATTTTTAAAAATTTAAAATTTTTATTACCAAAACCGTCATATCATCGACCGCATAACCGTTGTTGCAAGCAAGTGCTCGCTCGAGAATTTGGTCGGCAAGTTCTTGCGGGTTTTTTGTTTGGATTGACATGACACATTCTCGAAGTTGGTCTTCATTTTTAAAGCTGTCTGCTATCCCGTCACTAAACAAAATAAGAAAATCTTTTTCTTTGATTACGCTTTTTTGAACAAGTGGTTGGCTGTTTTCAACTATACCTATTGGAAGCGAACCTGTTTTGACCACTTTGCACTCCTCGGTATTTAAAATTAAGGAAATTGGACTTGCCATTTTGACAAAGTCGACAACACCATTTTTCAAATCAACAACAGACAAATCAAGCGCAGAGAACGCTTCATCTTTATAAAGATTTAAAAGTTTGTTTGTTGTGGACAAAATCAAGTCGTTGTCAAAGCCGGCACGATAAAAATTTTCTATCAAATTTATGGAAAGCTCACTGGTCTTTTCAGCACGCTCACCACTGCCCATTCCGTCGCTTATAGCAAAGAGCATCTTGTCACTATCTAGTTTGATGGCTGTATATGTGTCACCCGAAACCTTTGAGCCATTTTTAGCTTTTTGAGCAACAGCAAAAAGGCAATCATATAATGGAGCTGTCTTTAGGCAAACTACACTATAGCCTGGTCTTGAACATGCAAAGATTTCACAGGGTGCCATTCTCTTTCCACAAACTCTTGAAACAACATCTGCTATTCTTGGCCTTTCTGAATCTTCGTTTTTTACCACAACAGACACTTCCATGGTCCACAAGTCTTTTTCATAAACCACAACATCAATACAAACTATGTTGTAGTATGTGAGTTCGTCCGAAATCTTGTTTTCTTTGACTGTGTCAAAAGTTATGGATGATTCAACTTCTTTTGACAGGCTTGACATAACCTTTGAAACTCCCAAGAGTTGCTCTGCGATAATGAGTTTGCTGGTATCGACATCATGCACCATGTCAATATATTTTTTGTATTGTGCTGTAAGCGTGTTTACACTACCAAGAATTGATCCAGTTTGTTTGCACCTGGACGCAAGGAAAGACGGAATGTCCAAAAGACTGACTTTTCCTTTTTCAAATGCCAAGGTGATAAGTTCATCAAAAACCTTCTTTGTGCTATCAGCCTGTACACGCAAACAATGGTTCCTTTCGGGACAAAAAGAACAAATTTTCTCTGTTATTTCCTGCCCTAAAATCAACTTAACATCTTCAATGCTCATTCCACGCTTTAGAAGTCCGCGATAGAGATTGTTCATATCATTGAAAACTTCAGACAGATTTCCAAGTCTGCGATGCAAAATTTCACGATTTCGATTTGCTGAATTTCGCATAGCAATTCTGTCTTGTGACAAATTGAAAATCACTGAAATTTGATCACACCATGACTTTGGAACAGCCATAAAAATCAAACCAGCTATCAAACTTGGCAACATTTCAAGCCAACCAAAACTTTCATAAAATTTAAAGTAAAAACCTATCAGCAACTCAGTTGAAATCAAAGAAATCACCATAAAAATCTTTTTTGTCTTCTTAAACAAAATCATAGAAATAGCCCAAAGCAAAAAAGGCGCTACGAAAATTGGATTGTTTGTGCAAAGAAAAGAACCGATTCCACAAGTTGTTGCTAAAAGCAGCGTCAAAAGTGGTGTTGAGCAAAATGCAAATAAGAAAAGTGCAAAGCAAACAAAAAATTTTAGAAAAGAAAAGTTGAAAAATGAGATACTTGTGAGCCCATCACAAAAAACAGCAATTATTGAAAAAAAAGAAACAATCTCAAGCGAAGTGAGTTTGTTTGTAAACCCCCTTATCACAAATGCTTCCAAAACTATCATGCAAGCATACATAAACAAAAGTCCCAAAATCAAATTTGCACAAGACAAAAGTGGATGAACATTCGCCACCAATTCAAACGCCAAATTTGCGGTTTGGCCAACAATTGCGAAAAGAAAAAACTCCCACTTTCGCATATTCTTTTTGCTAATCACATGCACAAAGTATGGCAAAAGAAGTGAGAAACAACACGCAAGAATGCAGATTGTGCTTTCAAGTGAAGGAAGAAAAAGTGCACCCGCCAGAACATATCCTGGCACAACAATCCAAACTTTTTGATTTGCCCAGGTGGCCGCATAAAGAAGTCCAAAAGCAAAAGGATAAATTTGAGAATTTATGTTTGAATGAAATAAAACATAAAAAACCAAACTAAAAATCAAAAATTTTAGCAAAAACAACACATACTTATTTGTTTTCATAGAATTCCTCAAAATCAATTTTAAATCAAGTAGGAAAAAATTGATTTGAGAAGTTTGTCGTTTTTTACCACCATTCAGCTCTTTTTGTCGTTTGTCACATTTTAAAAAACTGAAGAATTCCACAGAAGACTTGATAGCAAAAATCATTTATATATTCTTTTTGTTGGAGCAACATCTCTTCTTCTTTGTTTGACAGAAAGCCACATTCTATCAAAACTCCTGCACACCGAGTGCAATTTAGCACATAATAATCTCCGACTTTTGGTGTCGACTTTGCAAATTCAATTTTGGCGTGCAGACTTTCTTGGATTTTTTGTGCAAGAAGCATTCCGCCTTCATTTGACTCCGCATAAAAAACCTGTGCACCACGACAGGACTGCTTTGGAAAACTGTTCATATGAATGCTGACCAACAAGTCTGGTTTCACACTTTCAATAATATCTTGGCGCTTTTGCATTTCGCTCTTCTTTTTGTTTTTTGCAAGTGGCGAGTAAAGACCATTTTCATCACTTCTTGTCAAGACTACCTTAAAGCCAAACTCTTCGCAAACCCTTTTAAGCGTTTTTGCATAGATAAGATTCAAATCTCTTTCTTCAATTTTTGTTTGCGTACCCACAGCGCCGCCATCTATTCCACCATGCCCTGCATCAATCACTATGGTGTATCTTGCTTTTGGACTATCGACACTTAAAATATGAGGGAATAAGCAAGAAGCCACAACAAAGACAATTATAAATATGAAAGAAACAATTCTCTTTTTTTTTATGGCAACCGCTTTTAATCTTATTCTTTTCATAAAATATGTTTATGCCATCATTGCCGAATTTAATTACTTCTGTGTTTGTGTTATGTACAATAGAATTAAACAAAAACTCTGGTTATTTTATTGTAAATGATTAGGAAAAATTAAATAAATTTGTTATATATAAATTGTAGGATATATATGGAATATTTTTATAACTATGATTTTTATAATTTAAAAAGCAAAGGGGGCTTAAGCATCATCTCGAAGTTTAAGACTTTTCGACAGACGAAAGACTCCACTTGTGGACCTGCCTGCGTTTTGATGATGTTAAATCACATTGATAAAAACAACCATCAGACAGAAGACAGCTTGGCAAATCTGTTTAAAACACGCCCTTATCCACTTGGTACCGAATTTAAAAAAATTATAGACGGATTAAAACTTTTGGGTTATAAAACTTTCTCAACTTATGACCTACCAACAAATAAAGAAGGTCTTGTTTTTGAAACTTTTTCTGACTTTAAAAAGTTTGCTATTAAAACAATTAAAGAAAACAGCCCTATCTTGGTTTTAAATTGTGATTATGGCGGACATTACAGGGTAATTATTGGCTATGATGAGGTTGACGACAATCCAGAGCACGATATGCTCATATTTGCAGATCCGCTTGATTTGAATGATGGTGTTCAAGATGGCTATGACTATTTCCCCGCAGACAAATTTTATTATATGTGGTTTGACAACTTTGAAGGTCGAGAAAAAACAAAACAAGGTTTTTTGACAATTCAAAAATAAATAAAACAAAATATTTTATAAGATATCATAATCAACTCCAATAAGAAAAATGGCAGTTGATTATCTTTCGTCTATCTTTTGTTTGACATTTTCTTTGAAAAATTGTTAAATATGTTTATGAAAAACGCAAAATTTCATGTTTTTTCTATATTATTTTTGGTTTTTTGCACTGTATTTTGCAATTTTTTTGTTCGTGAAAAAGTTTATGCACAAGAAACTCTTTCTTGTTTTATAAATTCAAACACTGCTGGCTTGTACACATCTTTCGATTTGTCGAGCGAAAAAATCTGCACACTTTCACACAAAGACAAGGTGACTATTGAGGCAGATGTCTCTGGAGCAGTGGAGTATCTTTCTGCGGACAATTTTGTGTTTTTCAAAATATTGTCTTACAACAATTTAGAATTGAAAACCGAAGGTTATGGATTTGTTTTGGCAGATTTGGTTTCAAATGATATTTCACAAATTGAGTCCATTCCAAATTTCAATGCAAAAATCATCTCACAAGCAAATGTATATTTTAAAGAAGACAACAATTTTGTTGTGAGCAGCATAACACTAGACAAAGAAACGAAGGTTTATCTTTATGAAGGATACAAAAGAAAAAGTGAATTTACGGCTATCTGCTTTGAATTTGACAATCAAATTGTCTATGGCTTTGTAAAAACTTCTCTTTTAAAGCCTGACGGAATCAATCCACTTCTTATCACTTGCATAACTCTTATCATCGCAGTATTGACTATTTCACTTTCTTTAATTTTAATTAAAAAGAAAAAAGCAAAATAATTGGCATACTTCATTGAATATCTTCTTTTTTGGATTTATTATGATTTCAAAAAAGGAGATTTTTTATGAACACTGAATTTGATCAATTACAATCTCAAGTTGATGAACTCGAGAAAAGGCTTTCTGCTTTAAACTTGGCTTTAGCTGCCATTGAAGAAAATCAACAATCTGATGAAGAAGAGGAGGAAGAGGAAGAACAACCAGCTGTTCCAACTTGGACAACAATTTTTGATATGAGCAGCAATGATTCAAGTATAAATCTTGGTTATACAAACGGACTTATGGGAAACACAACCTTAAACAGTTTTCCAGATCTGACAAATTTTTCCAAACTGAGAGTTTGGGCTTTTGGCGCTTCAAATGATGCACCTTATGAATTTGACATCTCTGACAAAGTGAATACTCGAACCCACACAATGTTATTTTCAAATTCGGCTGGTACAACCATCTATGTTTATGGGTTTTTGACAAAGCCTGTGGACAACACCTTTGTAATCTCAAAAATAAACCCATTCATGCGTATTTATTGCCAACACAACAAAGCCACTACTGTATCTGATTATTCACAAAACGCTTTGTATTTTATAAGAAAAATTGAAGCAATCTGATTTAAAATTTTGTTCTTGATTTTATAAAATTTAGAATTTTCTTTTCATAATTTTTGCCCGCTGTCATATAGGCTCCACAATGCCCAGCATTGGCTACAATATAAATTTCTTTCATGTTTTGTGGCGCTCTTTCAAAAAGTATTTTTGCGTTTTGTAGCAAGACAAATTCATCATTTTCGCCATGAATAATGAAAATTGGCAAGTTTGACTTTTTTATGCACTCGCATGCATTGGCTTTGTTTAAATCAAATTCATTTACTCTGTCTGTGAAGCTATATAAATGCTTTTCAAACATTTTTAATGCTGGCTTGTGTTTTGAAATAAAATACTCTATTTGGCCTTTTATGTTTGCAAAAGCGCTATCACTTATCGCACACAAAACATTTGGGGGTAAATTTTGACCTGTGGCACAACAAACTGCTGTGCCACCTGATGACAATCCAAACAGCAAAATTTTGTTGTTTGGATTTTTTTTGTTTAAAAAATTTATCCAACACAAAACATCTTGTCCATCTTTTAAACAAAACTCTTTGCCTTCGCTATCTCCTTGCCACCTGCACTCAACAGCCAATATATTAAACCCTATTTCTTTAAAGAGCTTTGCATATAATTGGAGATTTTGCCAACCATCAAATCCTGGTACCAAAATGGCTGTTTTGTCAGACTCAAAATCCAGATAATATCCAACAAGCTTTGTGTTGTCGTCAGCATTTGTGACAAGCCTCTCAATCTTAAACTTGTTCCACCATGTTAAGTCAACATCCTTTGATGATATTTTTTTTCGAAATATCTTTTCTTGCAGATTTTTGCGTGAGAAAAAAAGTTTAAACAAAATTGCTCCCACAACAAGATAATAAATTAACGCAAAGAATAACAAAAAAGTCAAAGAGAGAATAATCCATGCAATAGCTTTCATGCTCCCCCTATTCCATAATCGCCTTAACCGGTTCGCCCGTGCTTGCATCTTGATATGTCAGCCAGTAGCCAAACCCTTTTGAGTTTTCTTTGTCAAGCGGAAACCAAATTGGATAGCCCGAGAGTTCTTTTGGCGGATCTTCTTCAAATACGGCAGGTACACCATAACACACATATTTTATATTGTCTTCATCATCATACAAAAGACCAAAAACATAAAAATCTCCATCATCTTCATATTCAACCTTTACCCATTTTGACGACGGAATAAGATTTTGAAGCATTGTTTCTGTCGGATTTTCTTCAAACATTTTGTCAATTTGTGGCTTTAGCCTATCCAAAAACATATATGATGATTGTTCTTGCTGCGCAGGTATTTCTTGCTCATTTAAAACAATATCTTGTTTTGAAACTTCTTCTTTGTGGTTTTCAAAAAAGTACTTTTTATAAACACAATTTGCACAAGCATCACATTCTGTGCAAAGAGCATGGTCTATTTCTTTTTCAATCTCATTTTTCTTTTCTAAATCCGAATCAAATTTATCAATGGTACTTTTTGCGTTTTGATAAGACCTGTCGTCAGAAATTTCAGTAATAATTTGAGCATAAACATCATCAGGCCCACCACTGCTTGAGCCATAAAGAACCGGCTTTGGAACGGCATTTTGAAAGTTTATAAGCGCACATGAAAAAACATTTGGAATATCTTTCAAATCAACAAAAAACTCATAAAACCGATTTGACTTAAGCGTCAATCCCGCCTTATAAACTTTTTGATTTGCGTTTATTCCAAGTGAAGAGACTCCATCAAGTTCGTGGGGGAAATTATAAAGCCTTAAATTTCCTTTTAGCCCGTCATTTGACTCTTCAAGCGTCATAACGGCTTTTTTGTTTGAATTTGACTCAACATCACTTAAAACAATACTCTTTTTTTTAAACAAAATTCCTCTCCCAACACAAGATAAAAATATTATATTTTTTTCTTATTTATGCTGGAAAAGGAATTTTAGATATCTTTGTCAAATTTTGTCTATTTTTGATTTTTGAGTTTTGACTCCACAAACTTTGAAATGTTTTTCACTGTGAAACCGGCTTTTTGCATAACTTCTTCGCCTGTACCGCTTCCAATATAGTTTTCAACTCCAAATACCACTGCGTTTGAGCCCAAAACTTTATACCACTTTGTGTCATTGCTTGCTTCAATGACAAGCAAAAGTTTGGCTTCTTTATTTATAACCTTGTTTTTATATGCAGCAGATTGTTTTTCAAAAATCTCAAGTGATGGCATTGACACAACGTTTGTTTGGTACTTCTTTCTAAGTTCTTGTGCAACTTTCGTTGCAAGTGCAACTTCCGCTCCACTCGAAAAAATTACGATGTCTGGTTTTGGGGAAGCATTTTCTAATATATACCCTCCTTGAAGAGCCCCTTCAAACGATGTGCCTTCAATATGTGGAACATCTTGTCTTGAAAGTGCAAAACAAACAGGCGTGTAGTCCTTTACACAATGTTGATAACCAGCAACAAGTTCTTTATAATCACATGGACGATAAACAGTGTTGCCCAAAATCATTCTAAGTTGACCAAGTTGCTCAATAGGTTGGTGCGATGGTCCATCTTGCCCAACTGCTATTGAGTCGTGCGTAAAGAATGACATCACCGGCAGCTTCATCATTGCTCTCATCTTTATTGCTGGAAGCATATAGTTTGAAAACGCTAAGAATGTTGAATCAAAAGTGATAAAGTCTTCATACAAAGAAATTCCATTGCAAATAGCTCCCATGGCATGTTCACGAATTCCAAAATGAATGTTTTTGCCACGCCTATAACCTGCCGAAAAATTTCCAGCATTATCGATTGTTGCATGTGTAGATGGCCCAACATCAGCAGTTCCACCAACGACCTGTGGGCATTGATAAGCAAGTTCGGCAAGTGCTTGGTGATTGACTTTTCTCAAACTCTGGCCATCATATTTGGCTATATTTTTCAAAATTCTTTCAAAATTTATCTTTTTTCTATCAAAAAATGCCATAAGTGACTTATAAAGCTCTGGGTGTGTACTTGAATAGATTGCAAGATTTTGATTCCACTTTTCATGGTTGAGCTTGCCCTTTCTGGCACTTGCCATACAAAGCTCGCGGACATCACTTGGAATATAAAAACTTTCTTTGACTCCCAATTTTTCTTTAAATTCAGAAAGTTCTTGTGCTGACAAAACTCCTGCGTGTACCGCTGAGGTGCCTTCCTTTTGGGTGCCAATTCCAATTGTTGTTTTGAAAATTATGATTGTTGGCTTTTTACTCTTTTTTGCTCTCGCGATTGCTCTGGTGCAAAAGCAATAGCTGTTTCCATGCTCAACCTTTATCACATTCCAACCCATAGCAGAAAACTTTTTCGCAATATTTTCACGATTTGAAAGATTTAGTGAGCCATCCATTGTCACTTCGTTGCAATCATAAAGCAAAATAAGTTTGTTTAGTTTTAAGTTTCCCGCAAGCGAAACCGCTTCGTTTGCAACACCTTCCATAAGGCAGCCATCACCAACAAAACAATAAGTATAATTGTTTATGATGTCAAAGCCGACAGTATTGAATCTTTCTTCCATAATGCTCTCAGCAATTGCCATGCCCACTGCATTTGCAACACCTTGTCCCAAAGGCCCAGTAGAAACTTCAACACCATCTGTCACATGAAGTTCTGGGTGCCCAGGAGTCTTTGAACCAAGTTTTCTAAAGTCTTTTAGGTCCTGAAGAGAAACATTAAATCCAAACATTGACAAAAGACTATAATAGAGTGCACTTGCATGACCGGCAGACAAAACCAAGCGGTCGCGATTTAAAAAATCGGTATCGCTGACATCAAAATTGTAATGATCTTTGAAAAGTGCAAACAAAATAGAAGAAGCACCAAGTGCTATACCCAAATGCCCTGATTTTGCGTTTGAAATTGTTTCGGCTGACAAGGCTTTTAAATAGTTTTGTGTCTTTTGAACTAGATTCATAAAATCCCCCCAAGCTTTTCTAAAATTTTTGCACAAGCAGTTTTTTTGTCTGGTTGTTTCAAATCTATTGTTATATCTGCAAGCTCTTTCAAATCTTCACTTCTATGCCCATATGCAAGGGAATCGAGGCAATTTCCATTTGCTTTTACAACACTTTTTGGCAAGTCGATATAGATTGTTATGCTTTTGTTTTTCATAAGTTTCAAATTTTTGAAGAAAAAGTCAAAATTTATGGAAATTATTACATTTTCATATGAAGAAAGCTCTTTTAAAACTCTTTTTTCTTCTTTCTCTAAATAAGCTTTTGAAATTTGGTCAGAGACAGCCTGCAAATCCGCAAGTTGGTATGACAACAACTCTTTTGCGTCGCAAAAAATCATTTCCAAGTTCTGCGACAAATCATATGCCACAGATTTGGAAAAGTTTTCACAGAGTGAAACAACAATTATTTTGTTTATTTCTCTTTCTTTCATATTTTTATTTTATCACAAAGCCAAATTATTACAAACTTTTTGTTGCACAAAACATTTGAGCCGTTTTTTTAGATAAATTCAATATCATCTTTGTCAAAATCTTTCAGTTTTAGTTTTTTCTTTTTTCCATAAAAAATTTCCATGATTTTTGGCATGGCGTCAACAGCATTTTTATAGCCCTCTTGAATCATCTCTTCCATTCCATCAAGCTTTGTTGATTTAAATTTTTTATTGTCAGTAGCTATTGTCACATCTGCACAAGAATAGCCCTTGACCGCATTGCTTTTCATCAAAACCCTTATTGAGCAAGCAAGCACATCAATGACCTTTGAACTGTCCGTGCCATATGTGCGAGTGCTGTTGCAGTCAACGGCAATCACATAGTCACAATCGAAATATCTCGGAATGTTTGCCGGAATGGTATTTTGAAGCCCACCATCACAAAGCAGTCTATCACCAAATTCGACAGGCTGAAAAACGCCGGGCACACAACAGCTGCCAGCAACAGCTTTTGCAAGATTTCCATGACTGATACACACTTCTTTTGTAGATTTTATGTCAACCGCGATTGCTGAATATGGAGTTTTTAGCTCTTGAATGTCAATATCTCCCACAGCTTGTTTTATCAAATCTTCAATCCCATCAGTCTTTGATGGCATAAAAAATATTTTGTTTGTTTTTATATCTTTTGTTTTAAGTTTTTTTGCAATCTTATACATCTTTTCAAAGCCAAGACCATTTGCATACAATGCTCCAACCAAACTACCTACACTTGTTCCACAGATGTAGTCAAATTTAAGGCCAAATTCTTCAAACGCTTTAATTACGCCAATATGAGAAAATCCTCTTGCTCCGCCACCACCAAAGGCAAGCCCTATTTTTGGTTTTTTTCTAAAAAGTCTAAACATTTTCATACTTAAATTATATCAAACGCATTTGTTTTTTAAAAACAAAACACGTCAAATTTTTGTTTGCATAGCAAAAAGAAAAAACAAATATATTTTTATATGAGAAAATTTTCTATTTTTGGGTTCTTGTTTGTGTGCTTGGGTGTATTAACTTGTGCATCAACCGGCTTTTTTCTATCGAACCTTCTTATGATATCAAACATTTTCCAGCTTTCCAGTGCTGTTGAAGTTGATGGCATGGTAGTCTATGCTCTCTCAACAGCAAGCTGTCAAACAAAAGAAACTTTGTTTGAAAGTCAAACCGAACTTCAGGCTTTAAATGGTGCTGGCTATATATTCAAACAAGAAGAATCATATTTTTTAATTTCAAGCATATATGAAAATCTGCGCGATGCCGAACTTGTTTCAAAAAACCTAAAAAACAATGGGATGAATTGTGAAATAATAAACATAACCCTAAAAAAGGAGTCCTTGGTCGGAAATTTTTCAAACGAAGAGAAAACGGTTTTGCAAAACTGCTTAAATTCTGCCAGAACAGCATATAAAAATCTTTATGACATTTCAATAAGTTTGGACACCGGAATTTATGACAAGCAAAAGGCAAAACTTGAATGCAACAATGTCTTCTCAAACTATGTTTCAACCAAAACAAATTTCGAAACACTTTTCAACATAAAAGATTTTGACAAAATAAACAAAAAACTTGTTTTTGAAAACGAAGTTCTGTCAAATCTTATAAGCGAAAATACAAACAGCTTTCAAACCTTTTCTTCTTTAATAAAATATTCTTATTGCGAAATTTTGCTCTTTGACATATAAAAAAACACCAAAATTGGTGTTTTTTTAAATAAATTCATCAATAAATATGTTCAATTTCTCGTTTGCCAAAATTCGAACATTGAAAACTTTTTTCTTTATGCAAAAGATAGTTTCTTTTGCAAATTTATCTGCCATTTGCAGTTCTTCTTTCGTTGGTTTGCCACCGCGTTGAGTTCGGCCAACCACATGAAACTTTGCCAATTCAAGCCCAAGAAGGTCGTTTGTCTTGTTGGCGATTTCGTTTATGTTCATTATATTTTCTCGCACAACAATCTTTGCACTTTGGTTTTTGATATGCTTTGACAAAATTATGTCTTTGATTTTTTCAAAATCCAAATCTTCTTTTTCCATTATGCAATAGTCTGCACCCACGCGCTGTGCTGTGAGCTTTGCAATCGAACTATCATCACGCCCCATAACTTCAAAAAAACATGCATTGTTCATCGATTCAATACTTTTCATGCTGTTTACGATTGCATAGACACATTCGTTTACTGCTGTGAAAAAACCTATTGAATAACTGCTGTTTTTGACATCATTGTCGATTGTCGCAGGGACAAATATACAGTTTACACCATTTTCAGAAAGTTCTTTTGCGCCACATTCCGAGCCATTTCCACCCAAGATGATGACAACGTCAAATTGTTTTGCATTTTCAAGTGCAATTTTAAAATATTTTTTCTGCTTAAACTCTGGGCAACGCGAACTTTTTATAATAGTGCCAGCATCAAATTTCATGCCTTTATATGCCACATCACAAAGCGGAAAAATCTGGTTGTCTATCAAACCAGAAAAACCCGCATAGGCAAAATAGACATCTTTCTTAAACACAGAATAAATGTCATAGACAAATCTGTTCATTCCTGGCGCGTCGCCGCCACTGCATAAAATCAAAATTTTCATATTTCTCCTATTGAACAACAATGTTCTCGCTTCCTATTATGCCCGAAAGTTCATTTAAAAGATGATTATTTATTTTTACGCTATCTTGATAAGTAAATGCTTTTCCTGATGATGTGCATTTGAAGATGACTTGTGTATCACCAGGGTATGAAGATATTGAATTCTTAACCTTGCTCATAAGATCCGGATTTTTTGTATCGAATCTCAAACAAAGGCGGTTTTTCGATGATGCTTCACCTTCTTTTTCTTCATCTTTCCACAAATACACCGCATCGCCAATTGCTGCAGGTGCCATGCCATCTCTTATGTTTATTTTTCCTCTAATTGTCACAAGATTGTCTTCTTCAAGCAAATCTCTATATCTTGAATATGCATTTGAGAAGAATGTGATTTCCATTGTCCCCTTCAGGTCTTCAAGTTTGATATAACAAATATCTCTGCCAGTCTTCGAACGCTTTTTGTTCACTTCTGTAATGATTCCACCACAGGTGAAGTTTTGACCGTCTTGCATATTTAAATTTGCTTCAATCTGAGCATCTTCATATTCGTTTGTATCGACATCTTCGCCTTCAAATTCATCATCGACCAAAAGCATGTCTGAAGTGAGCGTATAATTATTGAAACGGTCTTTATAATCTTGAAGTGGGTGTCCTGACATATAAACGCCCAAAATCTCTCGCTCATTTTTGAGAAGGGTCTTTTTGTTGAACTCTTTTATATCAGGGTAAATCGTCTTGTCTTCAAGCTTGTCTTCGCCAAAGAAAGAAAGTTGGCCAAGCATATTGCTCTTTTTGTCTTTTTGTGCTCTTTCATAGGCTTTTTCATAAACAGCAATATATTGTGAGCGGCTATGCCCAAAACAGTCAAAACCGCCGCTTAAGATCAAGCATTCAATCGCCTTCTTCTGCACGCCAATTTCAACAGCTCGGTTTATAAAGTCGTCAAAACTCTTATATTCTCCGTTTTTTTCTCGCTCTTTCAAAATAGATTCTGTGACAGCAATTCCGACATGCTTAAGTCCACCCATTCCAAATCTTATTTTTCCGTTTTCAACGCTGAAATATGATTTTGATTTGTTTACATCTGGTGGCAAAACTTCGATGCCTTCACCACGTGCAAAAGAAACATATTTTTTGATGTCATCCGCATTTGTAATTCTATCATTTAAAATCGCGGTAATGAATTCGACTTCATAATAGTGTTTTAGATATGCTGTTTGATAAGTAATGTGTGCATAAGCCGCAGCATGTGATTTATTGAACGCGTATTTAGCAAATTCTTTCATCTCGTTGAAAATCTTTTCAGCAACAACAGGGCTGTGACCAAGTTTGATAGCTCCCGGAATGCTCTTTTTGCCTTCTGGATCTTCCCAACCATTTATAAATTTTTCTCGTTCTTTATCAATCTTTTCGACTTGCTTCTTGCCCATGATACGGCGGATATTGTCCGCCTGACCCATGCTATATCCAGCCATCTCTTGCACAATCTTCATAACTTGTTCTTGATAAACAATACAGCCATATGTGACATCCAAAATAGGCACAAGACACTCATCATCATAAACAATTTCGTCAGGGTTTTGTTTGTTTTTGACAAATTTTGGAATAGAGTCCATAGGGCCTGGACGATAGAGAGAAACTCCCGCGATAATATCTTCCAAACAGGTTGGCTTAAGTTCTTTCATAAACTTTTTAAAGCCCGCAGATTCGAGTTGGAAAACCGCATCCGTTTCGCCATTTGCAAGCATGGCAAAAACGCCTGGGTCGTTGTACTCCATATTGTAAAAATCAATTTTTACACCGTGATTTTCATAGATATAGTCACAAGTTTTCTTAATGTCGGTGAGTGTTCTTAGTCCCAAAAAGTCCATCTTCAAAAGACCAAGGTGTTCAAGTTCTATCATGTTGTATTGCGTGACACGCTCGTTGTCTGATTTGGCCACTGGCACATATTGCGCAACAGACTCTGGCGCAATCAAAACGCCGCACGCATGTTGAGAAGTGTTTCGCGGAACACCTTCAAGTTTGATTGCCATATCCGCAACGCGCTTAACCATTTCATCCGTGTCATACAGTTCTCTAAGTTCGGTCACAATATATTTTTCGTTTTCAGGTTTTCCTGTTGTACCGAAATAATATTTCAAAACTGGTGGTTTCTTTATGCCATCAGGAAGTCGGCTCGGAATAAGCTTTGTCACTTTCATGACATCTGAAAGTGGCATCCTAAGCACACGAGCGACATCTCTAAAAGCATTCTTTGCTTGCATACATCCAAATGTGACGATACATGCAACATGATCTTCGCCATAACGCTGCTTGACATATTCAATGACTTCCCCGCGTCTGTCCATACAAAAGTCAACATCGAAGTCGGGCATAGAAACACGCTCTTTGTTTATAAATCTTTCAAAGAACAAACTATACCTTATTGGATCTATCTTTGTGATGCCCGAGCAATAAGCAACCAAACTGCCCGCTCCGCTTCCACGGCCAGGTCCAACAGGTATGCCCATTTCTGTCGCCCAGTGAATATAATCCCACACAATCAAGAAATATTCTACAAAGCCTTGCTCTTTGATAATAGCAAGTTCCATTTCAAGCCTATCAATAAGCTCTTGTGTGACTTCTTTATAATTCTTCTTAAGTCCTTCAAAAGAAATACGGCGCAAGAAATCGTATGGCTCTTCGCCAGTGATAGTTTTATAAACTGGAATATAGTTTTTTGATGGAGAAAGTTTGTATCTTTCATCAACTTCATGTATTTCGCCAAGTGATTTTGTTTGAATGACAACATCGCATTTGTCAGCGATTTCAAGTGTTGTTTCAAGTGCCTCTTCAAAACCCTTCATCGCTTCTTTCATCTCTTCATAAGTTTTAAGATAAAACTCATCTGTCGAAAATTTCATGCGGTCAGGGTCGTCAATAAATTTTCCCATTTGCACGCACATCAAAACATCTTGCATTTCTGCATCTTCTTTATAAAGATAGTGTGCATCGTTTGTGGCCACCATTTTTATATTGAATTTTTTTGACATTTGAGCAAGGTATTGATTGACAAGTTGTTGCTCAGGAATTCCATGGTTTTGAATCTCCAAATAAAAATCCCCTTCATCAAACATGTTTTTAAGTTTGAGCGCAAGCTTGTCTGCTTCTTCAAATTGTCTTTGAATAATCAAAGAAGGAATGTGTCCTGCAAGGCAAGCAGAAAGACAAATCACTCCCTTGCTATATTTTTCAAGTGTTTGATAGTCAATTCTTGGTTTATAATAAAACCCTTCGCAAAAAGCAATTTCGTTGAGTTTCATAAGATTGTGATAACCTTCGTTGTTTTTTGCGAGCAAAATAATATGACCTATGTCATCTTTTCCTTGTTTTTTATGTAAATCGCTGCAAATATAAAATTCACAGCCAATGATTGGTTTTATGCCCGACTTTATACATTCTTCATAAAATTGAAGTGTTCCATACATATTTCCGTGGTCAGTAATAGCAACGGCACGATAGCCTCGCTCTTTAGTAATTTCTACCAATTTTTTAATTCGTGCAATTCCATCAAGAAGTGAATATTCAGTATGGACATGCAAATGTACAAAGTCGTTCATTATTCCTCCAAAGTGCTAGCAATTTTTAAAAGTTTTCTAAATCTGTGATTCAGCCCAGACCTTGTCAACTTGATTGTTGAAAGTTTTAAAAGTTCTTCAAGGCTTTCTTCTTGGTTTGCAAGTCTCAAAACCGCAACCTCTTGCAAATCTTCTGGCAAACTTTCAAGACCAATTGTATTTATGATTGTGTTTATAGCATTGACCTGCTTCAAACTCGCTTCAACGGTTTTGTTTATGTTTGCATTGATGCAGTTTACCTGTCTGTTGACCTTGTTTCGAAGTTCTCTTGTGACAATTTCGTTTGATAGTGCCAAAACGCAATTGTTTGCACCCAGCAGTGCAAGAAGGTCTTGAATAGTGTTTACATCTTTGACATACAAAACAAAAGAATTTTTGCGTTCAAAAATTTTTCCAATTATGTTATATTCAGCCAAAAGACTTGAAAGCTCTGTCAAAAATTCGTGGCTTTGAGAGACAAATTCCATATGATAGCCCGACCCACAACTTTGGTAGGTGTCTTTTGATAATTTTATACTTGAAGTGCTGCAACCTATATAAGCCCCTTTTATAAATGCTCGTCTAGGTTCGTCATCCAAGAGCAAGTTTTTGTCAATGTCAAACTTGAAAACCGGCTCTCCATTTTCAATATCTATCACTCCTACATCCAAAAGAAGTTGTTTGAACTTTTGAACTTCAAACGATATTTCATAAAAAGTGTTTTTGTTTATCGAATAATTTTCACTTATTTCTGGATTTATCTCATCTCCATAAAGTTTTTTGACGATTTTTTGACAAAAAGCAAAGAGTTTTTCTACATCTGAAACAATCTTTATAAATACCTTGTTTCCGCGTTTGTCAACTTCTCCACAAGAATAAAAAAGTCCCGACAAAAAAGCAAGAGCACATGTGTCGTCCTCAAATTCAATGTTTAAGATTTCTTCTTTAGACTCTCTAGAAAAGCTCACTAAACGCCTCTCTTCTTGTGGAATTTTGGCAACTTGTCCACATTTGCGACCTGTGAAAGTGGAATGTTGTATCTATAAATCAAATTCATGCCATTGTTTACTTCACCAACTTTTTCTGGTCTGTGTGCATCAGAGTTTACAATAAATTTTACCCCTTCGGCAGTCATTATGTTTATCTCTTCTTCAGTAAAGTTGATACGCTTGCCGTTAAGTTCAATATAAACACCTTTTTGCTTTGCCATTTTTGCAACGGCAATTGTGTCTGTTTGAAAGCCATAATTTAAGTGTGTTATAACATCAATTGGATATTTGTCAAGCGTCTTTAAAAACGCAGTTGTGTTTCGATTTATTCTTTCTTTGCTTGGGCGAAAAACCTTGTCAAACGCATTTGCCCAATTGAGCAAAAACTTGTCTTTGAGAGTGTTTGTTGCTACCATTCTATGATATCCCATCAACAAAATGTCAAGGTCATCATAATCTTCTTCTTTGATATCAATATCGCCGTCAAGTGAAATCAGGTTTGACTCAACGCCAAGTAAAATATCAACGCCAGTGATCTCTTTTGCATTTAAGATGTCTTCATGAAGTTGGGGAATATTTTTTCTTTTGATGCCAAAAAACTCATGGTTGAAACCATGATCAGTGATTGCAATTTGTTTAAGCCCTTTGTCAGCAGCAACTGAAGCATTTTCTAAAACTGTGCCCTTGCCGTGATTGTGCCTAGAATAAATTGTGTGTGTATGATAATCTCCAAATAAAAGCACATTCCCCTCCTATGTTTATTTTAACATTTAAAAACTTTTTTTACAAGCCAGAACAAGCAAAAACTTATTTCTCAAGCAAAACAGTAAAAGGTCCGTCGTTTGTTTGTATTATTTTCATGTCAGCACCAAAAACTCCAAGTTTTGTTGGCAACAAATAGTCTTTTTTCAAAATCTCGGCCAAACGCAAATACATCTCATTTGCACGCTCAGGATTTTCGGCATTTGAAAAACTAGGTCGATTTCCATGCATACAATCTCCTGCCAAGGTAAACTGAGAAACAAGCAAAATTTCTCCTTTCACATCATTGACAGAAAGATTTGTTTTTCCATTTTCGTCAGAAAAAATGCGTAAATTTGCTATCTTTTTCGCAAAAAATTCAACTTTCTCTTCCAAATCATCTTTTTCCACACAAAAGAAAACAACAAGCCCTTTTTCTATTTTTGAAACAATTTCATCATTTACCGATAATTCGGCATCCTTTACAACCTGTATGACTGCTTTCATTACGCCTGCTCGAGTTCGCTATATTTTGTCAATTTTACATTAGCTTCATTTGCAAGTTGAACGGAAAATTCATCTGGATATCCTTCTTTATAAATAACTTCTTTGATGCCAGCATTTATTATCATTTTTATACAAACTGTGCATGGCTGGTGTGTGCAATAAAGCGTACAACCCTTAAGCGATATACCCTCTTTTGCAGCTTGAATAATCGCATTTTGTTCGGCATGTGTAGCAAAACAAGTTTCGGCATGTGTTCCACTTGGAATACCAAGTTTAATTCTTAGACATTCTCCCTTTTCCACACATGTTTTTACGCCAGCTGGTGCACCATTATAGCCGGTTGTCATAATACGCTTGTCTCTTACGACAATCGCTCCAACCTGTCTTCTTACACAGCTTGACCATGTCGCAACAAGTTCTGTCATTTCCATGAATCTTTTGTGCCATTTATCCATTTCATTTCTCCTTCAAAAAGACGATTTCACTTTCGACATTTACGCCCGTCTCAATAAGAAGTTTTTTCTTCACAAACTCAAAAAGTTTGAAAAAATCTTCGCTCGTGCCACCACCTAAGTTTACAAAAAAACCGGCATGTTTTTGTGAAATCTCTATCCCATTTATTTTAACACCTTTCAGCCCCAAGTTGTCAATCAATTTGGCAGGATAAATCTTTGGCTCCGTTTGCACAACTTTAAACACGCTTCCAACAGACGGTAAGCCACATGGCTGACTTTCTCTTTTTTTATTTAAATAAAAATTCATTCTTTCGAAAATATTTTTTGGAGTATCTTTTTTGAGTTTCAGTTTTGCGTAAAGCACAACAAATTTTCTCAGATTTGAATTTCGATATTCAAATTTGATTTGCGATGCCTTCAATTTTTTAAATCTCTCGCCATCAAAAACTAAAACTTCTTCAACAATCTCACTCATGTCATGCTCAAAACATCCCGCGTTTGAAACAATCATTCCACCGAGTGATGCAGGTATGCCATATGACCACTCAAAACCCGAAAGACCAAAATTCTTTAGTTTGATATTTAGTGCAAAAGTTTTTATTCCTGCACCTGCCCAAACAAAATTTTCTTTCATAAAAATCTTGTCAAAATATTTAAAAGAAATTACAACTCCTCGAAAGCCTTTGTCATCAAAAAGCGTATTGCTGCCATTTCCTAAAATAAAATAATTTAATTTTTTATTTTTTATTATTTTAAAAATATTTTTTAATTCTAAAAAATTATGTGGAAAAACAATAAAATCCGCCTTCCCCCCTATTTTAATGGTGGAAAAATGCTTTAAATATTTATTTTTTAAACATTCAAAATTATTAAACACATATTTTTTTATGATTTTTAATTATTTTTTGATATTTTTTTTAATAAAAAAAATCTCCCATTTTGAGAGATTTTTTTATTAACTAAACCAATTCTACAAGTGCCATTTTGGTTGCATCGCCACGACGCATTCCAAGTTTTGTGATTCTTGTATAACCACCACCTTGACCAGCTTGCTTTGCTCTTTCAGCATATTTTGGAGCATAAACATTGAAGATCTTTTCGATGAGTGGATGGTTGATACCTTCAATACGAGCTTTGTATGCTTCGATTGATTCTTTCGGCTTTCTTTCTTCTTGCAAATCATAAACATAAGCCATAATTTTTCTTCTTGCAGCAAGTTTCTTCGGTCCATCATTCAAAACATTTGTCTTAACTTTCTTTCCGTCGGCACCCTTAACAAGTTTTTCAACTTTGATAGTGTCTTCATAAGAATTGATAGCAATTGTAATGATTTTTTCGGCCATTCTTGCAGCAGATTTAGCTTTTGCTTCTGTTGTTTCCAATTTGCCGTTCCAAAGGAATGTTGAAACAAGTCCTCTAAGCATAGCATTTCTTTCTTTTGAAGGTCTGCCTAATTTTTCGTTAGCCATAACTAAACTCCTTTATAAATTCTTTTATTATTCTTCATCTTTTCTAAGAGTGAAACCATAGCTTTCAAGTTTTTGGATAACCTCTTCAACAGATTTGGCTCCAAGGTTTCTCACTTTAAACATATCACTCTTTGATTTTTTAAGAAGGTCTTGAATTGTATTGATTCCAGCTCTCTTCAAGCAGTTGTAAGAACGAACTGAAAGATCCATCTCTTCAATAGGAAGCTCCATAAGTTTCACTTGTTTATCTTCTTCTTTTGAAACAAGAATTGACATGTCGCCAATTTGTTCGCAAAGTTCAATAAACACATTTACATGCTCATTGATAATCTTTCCTGCAAGACTTACAATTTCTCTTGCAGAAGTTGTTCCGTTTGTAGTCACTTCAAGTGTAAGTTTGTCATAGTCAATGCTTTGACCAACACGAGTTGCATCAACATTGAAATTTACACGCTTTACTGGTGAGAATATGCTATCCATTGCAATAAAGTCAATGTTGTCATATCTTGCTTTGTTGAGTTCGCTTGTCACATAACCACGACCATTTGCAATCATAACATCAAGGTCAAAAACAGCGCCTTCGTCCATTGTGCAGATATGCAAGTCTGGGTTCAAAATTTCTACTTCATCATTTGCTTCAAAATCTTTTGCCGTCACTTCACCTGGTGTGTTTTTTCTAATTCTAAGATATGTGACAAAATCTTTCTCTTGGTTTGTGCATTTTACTGCCAAACATTTCAAATTCAACACAATGTCAACAACATCTTCAGTCACGCCACGAATTGTTGAAAATTCATGTGCAACACCTGCAATTCTGAAAGCAATTGGAGCAGATCCAGGAAGAGCAGAAAGAAGAGTTCTTCTCATGCAGTTTCCAAGTGTAATTCCATAGCCTTTTTCAAGTGGTTCTACAACAAATCTTGCAAAATTTCCGCCATCAGTTTCTTCACAAGTGATTTTTGGCTTTTCCATTTCCATCATAATAAAATCCCCCTAATTTTATCTAGAATACAATTCAATAATGAGTTGTTCTTTGATATCTGTGTCAATGTCTTCTCTTGTTGGAAGAGCAAGTATCTTTCCTGTCAAGTTTTCAGTATTAAATTCTAGCCACTTTGGCATAACGATTTTCATACCCTTGAGATCCTTAAACATTTCAAGTTCTTGCTTGTTCTCTTTTATAGAAACAACATCACCCGTTTTTACTCTGTAAGAAGCAATGTTTACTCTCTTTCCATTTACACAAATGTGTCCATGGTTTACGATTTGACGACATTCAGCTCTTGATGCTCCGATGCCCATTCTATAAATAACATTGTCAAGTCTTCTTTCGATGAGAGACAACATGTTTTCACCGGTGACACCTTTCATTCTTACAGCGTCTTCATAATATTTTCTAAATTGCTTTTCCAAAATGCCATACATTCTCTTTACTTTTTGCTTTTCGCGAAGCTGAAGCCCATATTCTGTCACTCTTTTTCTAGATGCTCCGTGTTGTCCAGGAATAACAGGTCTTCTTTCCAAGGCACACTTTTTAGAAGTACATCTTTCGCCTTTAAGGAAAAGTTTTCTGCCTTCACGTCTGCATTGACGGCAATCAGGTTCAATAGTTCTTGCCATTTTTCCTCTCTCCTTTTAAACTCTTCTTCTCTTTGGAGGTCTGCAACCGTTGTGTGCGATTGGAGAAACATCCTTAATAAGTGTCACATTAAAGCCAAGAGTAGAAAGACAACGAATTGCACTTTCTCTACCATTTCCTGGTCCTTTAACATAAACTTCAACAGATTTCATTCCGCTGTCAAGAGCAACCTTTGCTGCTGTTTCAACACATGTTTGTGCAGCAAATGGTGTGCTTTTCTTTGAGCCTTTAAGGCCAAGTTTTCCTGATGAACAAGAAGAAATAACATTTCCGTTCATATCAGTGAAAACAATAATATTGTTGTTGAAAGAGGTTGTGATATGAACTTGACCTTTGTCAATGTTTCTGCTAACTCTCTTTCTTGTTGCAACTTTTTTCTTTGCATTAGATTTTACGTTTGCCATACACTTACCTCTTACTTACCTTTCTTAGCGCTTCCGCTAACAATTCTCTTTGGACCTTTTCTTGTACGTGCATTGTTTTTTGTGCTTTGACCACGAACAGGAAGTCCTTTTCTGTGACGAATACCGCGATAACATCCAATTTCATTGAGTTTCTTGATATTCATACTTACTTTTGATTTAAGTTCACCTTCAACAACGAGATTGTGTTCAATATAGTTTCTAAGCTTTGCTATTTGGTCTTCTGTCAAATCTTTTACTCTGATATCCAATGAGATTCCAGTTTCTTTGCAGATGTTTCTTGATGTCTCAACACCAATACCATAGATATAAGTCAAACCATATTCCAATCTTTTTTCTCTTGGAAGGTCAACACCAGCAATTCTTGCCATTCTTTTTGTCTCCTTTTTAATTAACCTTGTGTTTGTTTATGTTTTGCACTCTTTGGGCAAATAACCATAACTTTTCCGTTTCTTTTAACAACTTTACATTTATCACACATAGGTTTAACAGATGCTCTGACTTTCATTTTTTGCTCCTTTTCAACCCTTTTCTCTCCAAGTAATTCTACCTTTGGAGAGGTCATACGGACTCATTTCAATTTTTACTTTGTCGCCTTCAATAATTCTAATAAAATTTTGGCGAAGCTTTCCAGAAATATAAGCTGTTATGACATGCCCATTTGAAAGTGTGACCTTGAATGTCATGCTTGGCAAAACTTCTGTGACAACGCCTTCAAATTCAATTACATCTTGTTTGGACATATAAACTCCTTTTTTTCTTTTAAAAATTTTCTGATTTCCGCATTTACTTTTTCTTGTCCGCTCGTGAGTTTTTCTTCTTCAAACCCACTTTTCAAAGCCTTCTGGACATGTTTAAGACTTTTTTTCTTCGGTTTAGTCAATTTAAGTCTGTCGCCATCAACCAACCAACAATATTTGTCATCAATTGAAGCGATTACAAAAATTTGATTTTTTTCTTTGCCAGCTGTGGCAACAACCACATCACCTTTTTGCAAATTCATCATCCGCCTCCAAGGTAAGCACTTCTGCCCCATTTCGTGAGAATAGCACTGTGTTTTCATAATGAGCAGATGGTTTTCTGTCTTTTGTCACAATTCCCCACCCATCTAAAAGCATCGCTATATCACGCTTGCCAGCATTTATCATCGGTTCTATCGCAAGCACTGCGTTTTCCACAATCAGCACACCATCTGTTTCTTTTCCATAATTGAGTACTGAAGGTGCCTCATGCATTCTTCGACCTATTCCGTGCCCACAGAGTTCTCGGACAACCGTAAATCCGTTTGACTCAGCATGAGTTTGAATCGCATGAGAGATTTTCCCAATTCTGTCTCCAATTCGCACATTTTCAATTCCTTTGAAAAAGCACTCTTTGGTGACGCGCATGAGTTTTTTCTTCTCATCTGAAACTTCTCCGACAGGATAAGTCCTTGTCGCATCTCCGTGATAACCTTTATAAGCCACCACAATGTCGATGCTGACAATGTCGCCATTTTTCAAAATTATGTCCTTGCTAGGAATGCCATGAACAACCATTTCGTTAACCGAAATGCATGTTGCAGCCGGATAGCCTTCATAGCCAAGACACGCTGGCGAACCACCACATTTAATTATAAACTTTTCAAGAGACTTGTCAATATCATAGGTCGAAACCCCTTCTTTGACAAGAGATTTTGCATACACAAGTGCATCTCGTGTAATTTCGCACGCCTTTTTAATCAACACAATCTCTGCGGGAGTTTTTTGAATCACTTAGTCTTCTCCATTAAAAAGTTTTTTACAGACTCAAATGTTTCTTCAGGCGTTTTACTTCCATCAACAACAAATAGTCTATCAGCGTAGAAGTTTATGAGTGGTGTTGTTTCTTTTTCATAAACTTCCAGACGAACTTTAATTGAATCCAAATTATCGTCATCTCTTTGGAACAATGGTGAACCGCATTTCTTGCAAGTAGGTTTATCGTAGGTAGAAGTGTTGTAAATTTCACCACATTTACTGCATGTTCTTCTACCCAAACATCTACGCATGATTACATCACGCGGAGCGTCCAAAAGAATTACTGTGTCAATTTTTACAATGTCTTCAAGCGCGTTTGCCTGGTCTAAATTTCTAGGAAATCCATCCAAAACAAAACCGTTTTTACACTCTTCGCCTTTCAACTTTTCTTTCAAAATTGACAATGTCAATGGCAATGGGACAAGAACGCCTTTATTCATATATGTTTCAGCTTCCTTGCCCAAAGCTGTGCCATTTTTTATGTTTTCACGAAAAAGATCTCCAGTTGATATCTGAACGAGCCCAAGCTCTCTTTCCATCATTCTCGCAAGAGTTCCTTTCCCCGAAAATTGGGGCCCAATTAAAACAATTTTCATAACCCCTCCAACTTTCTAGTTTAAAAATCCTTTGTGATTTCTTATTATCATTTGTTGTTGAAGACTCTTGTCAAATTCAAGAGCAACAGAAACGATAATCAAAAGTCCAGTTGTGCTAAATGCATTGATCAAACTTGTAAGTGTTGAATCATCAACAGCCTTGAATGCCAAGCTTGGAACAAGTGCAATAAATGCCAAGAATACTGCTCCGAAGAGTGTAATTCTTTTTGATATCTTTGACAAGTGTTCTGCTGTTGGCTTTCCTGGTCTGATACCCGGAATAAATCCGCCCTGTTGTTGCATCTGTCTGCTAATTTCTTCTGTGTTGAATGTCATCTGTGCATAGAAGAAAGCAAACAAGAAGATGAATATTGCGAGCAAAACGATGTAAATCCAGCTGCTTGTGCCAAGGTATGTTTGATACCAATAATAAGCGTTTGATTCTGGCCAGAACATACTCATAACAAGTTGTGGAAGTGTCAAAAGCGAAGATGCAAAGATGATTGGCATAACGCCTGAGGCGTTAAGTTTGATAGGAATAAATGTATCCTGTCCACCATACATCTTTCTGCCCTTGATTTGCTTTGCATATTTTACACCAATTCTTCTTTCAGAACTATCAACAAAAACGATAAGTCCAAAAATAACAACCAATGCAACCACATAAATGATAATCATCCAAAGGTTTTCAATGTTGTTTCCAACTTGTGAAATTGCGGCAGCAATTCCATTTCCTGCAGATGACAAGATACCTACAAAAATCAACAAGCTCAAACCGTTTCCAATTCCGATTTGTGTGATTTTTTCTCCAAGCCAAACAGTAAACATTCCGCCAGCAGTCAAAATCAAAACAATTCCAGTTGAGATAACCCATGTTGGAAGGTCAAGCATTGCGGTGTTGATTGCCGATCTAAAACTCAGCACAATTCCAACTGACTGTGCAACTGACAAAACAAGTGCACAAATTCTAGTGTAGAAAGTGATTTTCTTTCTGCCTTCTTCACCTTGTCTTGAAAGGTTTTGAAGGCTAGGTATTGCAAACACCAAAAGTTGTATAACAATTGATGCCGTGATATAAGGTGAAACCCCCAATGCAAGAATAGATCCATTTGAAAGGGCGTCACCTGAAAGCATGTTCATCAAAGAGAAGAAACTTGTTCCGTTCTCTTGCAAACTAACTTGTCCAGAAAGGTCAAGGCCCGGACAAACAAGTGCACAGCCTACACGGTAGAGCACCAAAAGTCCAAGCGTAATCAAAATTTTCTTTCGCAAGTCTTTTATTTTAAAAGCATTTATAAGAGTTTTAAACATAAATTACTCCTCAATGATAATTTTTCCACCTGCTTTTTCAATTTTTTCAACAGCTGCTTTTGTAGCTTTTGAAGCATGAATTGTGAGAGGTTTTGAAATCTCTCCATTTCCCAAAACTTTAAGTCCATATGGAGCGCGTTTTCCAACAACTCTATATTCATACAAAAGTTCTTCAGTCACTTCTGTGTTAGCATCCAAAAATTCAAGGTCGCCAACATTTACAGTAGCATAAACTTTTTTGAATTCTGCGTTGTTGAATCCGCGGATTGGGATTTTTCTAATCATAGGAATATTTCCGCCTTCAAATCCAGCTTTTACTCCACCGCCACTTCTAGCCCATTGACCTTTGTGACCTTTTCCTGAAGTTTTGCCGATTCCTGAGCCAATTCCACGACCAACTCTGACTTTCTTGGTTGTAGCACCTTCAGCAGGTTTAAGATTTTCTATTTTCATAATCTCCTCCTTACTCCTCTACCACTTCAACCAAGTGAGCAACGTGATGTAAACTTCCACGAATGCTTGCGTTGTCAGGTAAAATTCTTGTTTGATTAAGTTTCTTGAATCCGAGAGCAGTAATGATTGACATTTGTTTCTTGTTGAAACCAATTGCGCTCTTTTTCCAAGTCACTTTCAATGTTTTTTCTTTACTCATTTTGCCCTCCGATTAAATTTCTTCTGGGTTTTTGCCACGGCGTGCAGCAATTTCTTCTCTTGTCTTAAGAGAAAGAAGCCCATTTAATGTTGCGTTTACAACGTTGATTCTGTTTGTTGAGCCGTGAATCTTTGTGACGATGTTTTTTACACCAGCAACTTCCAAAACGGCTCTGGCAGCACCACCGGCAATAACACCGTGACCCTGTTCAGCTGGAAGCATCAAAATGCTTGTTGTGCTGTATTTTCCAGTTGTTTCGTGAGGAATTGTTCCTTCAACAATAGCAACTTTCTTCATATTTTTCTTTGCAACAACTGTGGCCTTATCAATTGCGTTTGGAACTTCATTGGCCTTGCCAATTCCCATTCCAACATTTCCCTTGCCATCTCCAATGACTACAAGTGCTGAGAAACGCATGGTTCTTCCACCCTTAACAACCTTTGTGACACGTCTTACATGAACAAGTCTTTTGTCAAGTCCGTCATCTTCACGTGGCTTTGCAGATCTCTCTCTGCGGTTGTTTTGAGGCTTATCTGTCTTGTTTTTCTTTATCTCTTCTGCCATGATTTCCTCCTAAAATTTAAGCCCAGCAGCTCTTGCTCCGTCAGCAACAGCTTGAACGCGTCCTGTATAAAGGTATCCACCTCTATCAAACACAACGTTTACGACTTTTTTAGCCTTAGCACGCTTAGCGATTGTTTCGCCAACAATTCTTGCGGCCTCAGTTTTGTTTTTGTCCTTAACAAGTTCTGCAACTTCTTTGTCAAGAGTAGAAGCAGAAACAATTGTCTTTCCATTTTCGTCATCAATTATTTGAGCATAGATGTTGTTCAAACTTCTATAAACATTGAGTCTTGGTCTTTCTTTTGTGCCAGAAACAATTTTTCTTACTCTTTTATGACGAACAATTCTTTCTTGATTTTTGTCTTTAACATTAATCATTTGACTTCCTCCTACTTCTTGCCTTTTCCAGCAGCCTTACCAACCTTTCTAGGAAGGTATTCACCTTCTGCATGAACGCCATATCCATGATATGGTTCATAAGGTCTTTGAGCTCTGATAATTGCACAGAATTGTCCAACTTTTTGTCTATCAATTCCTGAAACAACAATTTCAGTGACTGATGGACAAGCGACTTTTAAATCTGATGGAATTTCAAGTTCGATTGGGTGTGAGTATCCAAGATTCAAAACAAGTTTATTTCCACTTGCTTGTGCCTTATAGCCGACACCGTTTATAACCATCTTTTTGTCCCATCCCTTTGAAACACCAACAACCATGTTGTGAACAAGTGCTCTTGCGAGTCCTTGCTTTGCATTGAGTTCTGGATTTTCATAAGTAAAGTGAATAGCATTGTCTTTCACTTCTGTTTTTACGCCTTTGTCGATAGCTTGTGTCAAAGTTCCTTTTGGTCCCTTAACAGTCACAACATCGCCTTGACGTTCAAATGTGACACCATTTTCAAGAACAATGGCTTTATTTCCTATTCTAGACATGCTTGCCTCCTTACCATATATAAGCGAGAACTTCGCCACCAACATTCAATGATCTTGCAACCTTGTCAGTCACAATACCTTTGTTTGTTGAGATGATAGCGATTCCAAGCCCGCTTATAACTTTTGGAAGATGATCTTTGTCAGAATAAATTCTAAGACCTGGCTTAGAGATTCTCTTCAAGCCTTGAATTACGCTTTGTCCGTTTTCATCATATTTAATAGAAATTTCAATATTTTTGAATGAACCAGCTTCAACAAGTTTGTATTCTGAAATATAACCTTCTTCTAAAAGAATTTTTGCAATTTCAACTTTTTCTTTAGATGCAGGGATTTCAACTGTCTTATGTTTTGCACTAATTGCATTTCTAAGACGAGTCAACATATCTGCGATTGGGTCTGTTCCAAACATAACTGCCTCCTTACCAACTTGACTTCTTTACGCCAGGAATTTCCCCGCGATTAGCCATTTCTCTAAAACAAATTCTGCAAATGCCATACTTTCTCAAAACAGCATGTGGTCTTCCGCAGATAGAGCAACGAGTATACTCTCTTGATTCGTATTTAGGTGTTCTTTTTTGCTTTGCGATTAATGATTTTTTAGCCATTAAAAACCTCCTATCTTGAGAAAGGCAAACCAAGTGCCTTCAAAAGTGCTTTTGCTTCTGCATCAGTTTTTGCAGTAGTAATGAAAGATATATCAAGTCCTCTAATCTTCTCTACTTTATCATAAGAGATTTCTGGGAAAACAAGTTGTTCTTTTATTCCCATAGAGTAGTTTCCTTTTCCATCAAATGATTTTGGAGAAACGCCTCTAAAGTCTCTAACTCTTGGAAGAGCGATTGCAGTAAGTCTATCGAAGAATTCATACATTCTCTTTCCACGAAGTGTCACCTTTGCACCGACCTTCATGCCTGCTCTAACTTTAAAGTTTGAAATCGCTTTCTTAGCTTTTGTTGTCACAGGTTTTTGTCCAGCAATCAATGTCAATTCATCAACAGCTGTGTTGAAGCTTTTTGAATTGTCCTTAACATCTCCAAGTCCCATGTTCAATGAAATCTTCACAAGTTTTGGAACTTCATTAACATTTTTATATCCAAACTCTTTGATAAGTTCTGGAACAATTTCTTCTTTATAACGCTTTGCTGTTTGGTTTTGTTCGTTCATACTCTACCACCTTACGCATCTTTTTTAGCAGAAGTGCTTTTTGTCGACTTTTGTGTAGTTTTTGCCGCTGGAGCTTTTGCTTCTTTGGCAGGCTCTTCAGCCTTTGCAACATTCTTCTTTGCTTCTTTCTTTGTTGCTTTTACAAACTCTTTGTCAAGAGCTGCATTACATTTCTTGCAAGTTCTTACTTTCTTCTTATTTATTTCGCTATGTGCTACCCTTGTTGCTTTTCCACAAACTGGACAAACAACCATCACATTTGAAGCGTTGATTGGAGCGTTGATTTTAATTATCTCACTCTTTTCATCTTGTTTTCTTGCTTTCTTGTGTTTTGTGACGATATTTACTCCGTCAACCAAAACTCTGTTATCTTTAAGGAAAACTTCGGTCACTTTTCCTGACTTTCCTTTGTCTTTTCCAGTGATAACAACAACTGTATCACCTTTCTTAATTGTCATACTCATTGCCGATTCTCCTTTTAAATAACTTCTGGAGCAAGAGAGATGATTTTCATGTATCCCATATCACGAAGTTCTCTTGCAATAGGTCCAAATACACGAGTGCCCTTTGGCTGTTTTTGTGTATCAATAATTACAGCAGCGTTTTCATCAAAACGGATGTGTGAACCGTCTGGTCTGTTGAGACCCTTAACAGTTCTTACAATAACAGCTTTAACAACATCGCCTTTCTTTACGCTTCCGCCTGGGATTGCCTTTTTAACAGAAGCAACGATTACATCGCCGATGTTTCCGTTTCTTCTAAAAGATCCACCAAGGACTCTTATGCACATAAGTTCTTTTGCGCCAGTGTTGTCAGCAACTTTAAGTCTTGTTTGAGGTTGTACCATAATTCACACTCCTTATTTAGCTTTTTCAATGATCTTAACGAGTCTGTGGTATTTGTCTTTTGACAATGGACGAGTTTCCATAATCAAAACTGTATCACCAATGCCACACTCATTTTTCTCATCGTGCACTTTGTATGTCTTTGTTTTCTTTACGACTTTTCCAATTTTTGGAGCTTTAACAAGCTCAACAACAGCAACGACAATTGTCTTGTCCATTGTTCCGGCTGAAACTACAATGCCTTGTCTTGTGTTTCTAAAATTTCTATTTTCCATTGTTGTTTCCTCCATTTGCGAGTTCCAATGCTCTAATAGCAGTTTGAACTCTTGCGATTTCCTTTCTTACATTTCTAATTGCAAGTGGGTTTGCCAAATTTCTTGTTGCATTTGAAAAACGAAGATTAAAGAGTTCAGTTTTAAGTTCTTTAAGTCTTGCGTTCAATTGCTCAAGCGACAAAGATTTAATTTCTTCATTCTTCATTCTTCTCACCGCCTTCTACGACAGCCTGTTCTTTCATAACAAACTTTGTTTTGCAAGGAAGTTTGTTTCCAGCGAGTCTCAAAGCCTCTCTAGCCTTATCTTCCGTCACACCTTCAAGTTCAAAAAGAACTCTGCCTGGTTTTACTACAGCAACCCAAAACTCTGGATTTCCTTTACCTGAACCCATACGAGTGTCAGCAGGTTTTTTGGTCACTGGCTTGTCTGGAAAAATCTTAATCCAAACTTTTCCACCTCTCTTAATATAACGCGTAAGTGCGATACGAGCGGCTTCAATTTGGTTTGATTTAATCCAACAAGGTTCGGTTGCGACAATTCCATATGTTCCAAACGCAAGAGTATTTCCTCTAAGCGCCTTTCCTTTCATACGGCCACGCATAACCTTTCTTCTTTTTACTCTTTTAGGCATTAACATCGTTTTTGTCCTCCTTTATAGGTTGTTTAGACAAAATTTCGCCTTTGTAGATCCAGCACTTAATACCAAGTTTTCCATAGTTTGTATAAGCGGCTGTTTCTGCATAGTCAATGTCAGCACGAAGAGTATGAAGTGGAAGAGATCCTTCCATATACTTTTCTGTTCTGCCCATTGTGTTTGCGCCATCAATAACACCAGATACCTGAACTTTGCATCCTTTTGCGCCAGCCTTCATAACTCTTTGAAGAGCTTGTTTTAATGCTCTACGCCATTGAACACGTTTTTCAAGTTGTTGTGCGATTGAATCAGCAACAAGTGAAGCATTGAGGTCAACCTTTTTAATTTCTTTTACATTCAATATAAGAGATTTTACAGGTCTTACAAGTTTGTTGAGATCTTTCTTAATTGCCTCAATTCCGGCACCCTTTGTGCCAATGATCATACCAGGTTTTCCAGTAAAAATGTCAACTTCAAGTTTGTTTTCAGTTCTTTTAATTTCAACTTGTGCAATACCTGAAGCAGCATGTTTTTTCTTGAAATATTCTCTGATATCATGATCTTCTTTAAGGTTTTTGGCAAAATCTTGTTTGTTGGCATACCAAGTTGATTGCCAGTCTTTATTTATACCGATACGAAGTCCGTATGGATTAACTTTTTGCCCCATTATTTTGCCTCCTTCAACTCGTCAAGAACAATTTTGATATGACAAGTTCTTTTTAAAATTCTGTCTGCTCTTCCTCTTGCTCTAAAAGAGATTCTCTTCATGATTGGTCCTGGAGTAGCATAGCACTCAGCAACATAAAGATTGTCAGCTGAAAGGCCTTTGTTGTTTTCTCCGTTTGCGATTGCACTCTTCAAAACCTTCAAAGCTTCAGCAGCTCCTGTTTGTGGCATATATGTCAAAATCGCAACAGCTTCATTTGCCTTTTTGCCTCTTATGTTGTCAAGAACAATTCTAACCTTAGATGAACTCATGCGGATATCTTTTGCAACAGCGTAAGGACGATTATCTTTATCTGCAGCTCTTTTTTCTGCTTTTTGTCTAATTCTTGTAGCCATTTTCTTTCTCCTTATTTATTTTTTGCGGCTTGTTTTTGTCCCGCATGTCCTTTGAAGGTTCTTGTTAAAGAGAATTCGCCAAGCTTATGTCCAACCATATCAGCTGTCACATAAACAGGAATGTGTTTCTTTCCGTTGTGAACTGCGAATGTAAACCCAACAAATTCTGGATAGATAGTTGATGTTCTTGACCAAGTTTTGATAGGTTTCTTTACGCCACTTTCTGCCATTTCGTTAACTTTCTTCATAAGAGAAGGGCTAACATAAGGCTTTTTTCTTTCTTTCATTCTAGGCGTCCTCCTTAATTAACTCTCTTAACCATCAAGCGGTTAGATTTGTTTTTCTTCTTTCTAGTCTTAAGACCGAGTGCTGGTTTGCCCCATGGAGTCATAGGTGACTTCATGCCGACTGGGCTCTTTCCTTCACCACCACCATGTGGGTGATCGTTAGGGTTCATAACAACACCACGAACGGTAGGTCTGATACCCATATGTCTCTTTCTTCCAGCTTTTCCGATTGAAACAAGTTCGTGATCAAGATTTCCAACAGTTCCGATTGTAGCTCTGCAAACAAGCAAAACTTTTCTCATTTCGCCTGAAGGAAGTCTAAGTGTGGCATATTTGCCTTCTTTTGCCATAAGTTGAACTTCTGCACCAGCAGAACGAGCAAGTTGTCCACCTTTCTTAGGTTCAAGCTCAATATTGTGGATAAGTGAACCAACAGGGATGTCAGAAAGTGGAAGATTGTTTCCGATTCTGATTTCAACTCCGCTTCCGCTATTTAAGATGTCTCCCACCTTAAGTCCAACTGGAGCAATAATGTATCTCTTTTCTCCATCTTTATAAGAAAGGAGCGCGATATATGCTGTTCTGTTTGGATCGTATTCGATTGCAACAACCCTTGCAGGAATGTTGTCTTTATTTCTCTTAAAATCGATGATACGATATTTTTGTCTGTTCCCGCCACCTTGATGACGAACAGTCACTCTGCCTTGTGCATTTCTGCCGGCATGTTTTTTCTTAACAGCAAGGAGTGATTTCTCAGGCTTCTTGTCTGTCAATTCTTCAGTAGAAAGTTTTGAATAAAATCTTCTTCCGGCTGAAGTTGGATTGCTTTTAATAATTGTAGCCATTTTCTCCTCCTAATTAAGATAAGCTTTCAAAGAACGCGATTGGTTTTGACTTTTCAGTAAGTGTGACAACAGCTTTCTTATAGTCGCTTGTTCTACCAACTGTTCTTCCTTGCTTTGTGTTTTGTGATTTTTTGTGACCTTTCACATTGATTGTGTTTACTTTTGCCACTTCAACATTAAACATTGTTTCAACAGCTTGTGCAATTTCAACTTTATTTGCCTTCTTGTTTACAACAAAACTATAAATCTTGTTTTGAATTCCGGCATAACTCTTTTCTGTGAGAAGTGGTCTAATAATAATTTCATTTGCTTCCATTATGCGTTAGCCTCCTCTAAAAATTTGATTGCAGATTCAGTCAACACAACATTCTTGTTTGCAACTACTTCATAAACATTGAGAAGTTCAACACTTACAACTTCAATGTTTTCAATGTTGTTTGTTGCTCTAAGCTCTTTTTCAGTATTTTGAGTTGAAACAACCAAAACCTTTCCATCAAACTTAAATGCATTCAAGAAGTTTTGAGCATCTTTTGTTTTTGCAGATGCAATTTCAAACTTGTCCAAAACAGTAATTTCTTTTTGTGCAAGTTTTTGACTGAGCGCTGACAAGAGTGCCAAACGCTTTGCTTGTTTATTGACTTTCTTTGAAAAATCTCTTGGTTTTGGTGCAAAAGCAACTCCTCCACCAATGAATTGTGGGCCCTTTGTTGAACCCTGTCTTGCTCTACCCGTACCCTTTTGTCTATAAGGTTTTGCAGCATGACCTCTTACTTCGCTTCTTGTAAGCGTGCTTTTGTTGCCTTGTCTTTGATTTGCATTATAAGCAACAATAGCTTCGTGAATGAGAGGCTCGTTGTATTCAACTTTGAAAACTTCATCTTTAAGTTTCAAAGAGCCTACTTCTTCGGCCTTCATATTAAAAACTTTAACTTGTGCCATTTCCTCTCTCCTTATTTTCCAGCCTTAACAGACTCTCTAATAGTAAGGATTGCACCTTTGCTACCAGGAACATTACCTTTTATCAAAAGCAAGTTTCTGTCTGCGTCAACTTTTACAATTTCTAGATTTTGAATTGTCACTCTTTCATGTCCATATTGTCCTGGCATATGTTTGTTTTTGAAAACTCTAGATGGTGAAGAGTTTGCACTCATAGAACCAACTTCTCTATGAACAGGTCCTGTACCATGAGTCATCTTAAGTCTGTGTTGATTCCATCTCTTAATTACGCCAGAGAAACCGTGACCTTTTGTGAGACCAATTACATCAACCTTGTCTCCACCCTTGAAGATGTCAGCTTTGATCACTGCTCCAACTTCAAAGTTTCCGTCAAGATTAAATTCTCTCAAAACTTTGCAAGGCTCAGCCTTTGCTTTATCAAAAATTCCCTTTTCAGGTTTTGTGACATTTTTTGCTTTTTTGTCAAACGCACAAACTTGAGCCACATAACCATCAGTTTCTGTTGTCTTGTTTTGAACAACTGTCATAGGACCAGCTTCAACAACAGTCACAGGTATAACCAAACCGTCTTCAGTAAAGACTTGTGTCATACCAAGTTTTTTACCTAATATAGCTTTCACTTTCTTTACCTCCATTACAGTTTGATATTTATCTCAACACCTGCAGGCAATTCAAGCTTCATAAGAGCATCGATAGCCTTAGCGTTTGGACTGTAAATATCAATAAGTCTTTTGTGGGTTTTACTTTCAAATTGTTCTCTCGAATCTTTGTACTTGTGAGGAGAACGAATCACAGTGACCACTTCTCTGTCAGTAGGAAGTGGAATAGGGCCAGATACTTTTGCACCATTCTTGCCAGCAGTTTCAACAATTCTTCTGCAAGCTTCATCAATAAGTGTGTGTTCATAGGCTCTAAGTTTAATTCTCATTTTTTGTGTTGCCATTTATCTTTTTACCTCCTGTAAACAACTATCCCAAAATGTTGCATTTCTTTCGGTCGGCGTTCTCCTCTCAAAATTCTTTCCCACAATCAAATTTTGGTTTTCGAACACCATTCCGTGTGTGTCATGCTGTATGACTTAAAAAAATGTCATTTGGGTCGCCTTGACTCTTTGGTCAAAACTTGGTCCATGCAAATTTTCTTGACACCGCTTGATTAGGCTCAAGTAACCTTGCATTTCTTCCCATAACGACATAAACAAAACTTAGTTTATGTCCACCAAAAGTGCACTCGTGGCACACTTTCAATTACAGCATTATGATTATAACAAACACACGGGCTAGTTGTCAATAGAATTTTCTAAATTTTTCTAAAAATTTTTTACTAAAAAAATACCACTTGTTTACATCAAAATCAAAACTCAAAAAACAAGAAAATCACCTTAAAATTTACAAAAATTTTGCACTTTTTGTACAAAAAACCAACTTTTTGGTATTGACAGCACGGATTTGTGATGATATAATCAAATTAGATTGGAGTTGCTATGGAAACAGATTTAGTTAAAATTTTAACAAAAACAATGCTAAACAGAGAAGAAGTTCTTCGCGAAATCGAAAAAAAGAGAGATTCTTCTTTAAATCAGTTTGACGCTCAAATATCACAGCTCAAAGCAGCACATGACCCAAATCTGCCCATTGCATTAATTAAAAGAAAAGAATTGAAAAAATCCTATGAAGACGCAATTTCTAAGGCAGACCTAGATTTTTTTGAAAAAATAACTGATATTAAAGATAGAATACTTGACGATAAGACCACATGTGCAAAATATAGCATATTGGATTTAAAAGAAATTTTAGTTGGTGAAAAAGGAAGACTTTTTCTGTCTCCAGCCTACCAAATTTTAAGAGGCAATCGGGACAAAGCGTCAATATTTAAAAGCGCGTATGAAGGAAACTTTCCTCTTACATTTAAAATCAAATTTTTTACACTGCCAGACGCCGAAGGGTTTAGTGAAGCATACGGCATAAAAACGCGCGTTGACATGAACAAGCAACTTTTGGATGGCAGTCTACTGCGTGATCATCTCACTCTTGTAGAAGATAGAAAGACAAATCTTGCCTGCTTTGTGCTTGACGACAAAACGCCATCTGTTTTCACTTTAGACCCTGACAAATATATCCCAATTGATAACAATGTACTTAATGAAGAAATGGATTTTCAACCACCAAACGAGCACAACCTATAAACTAAACATCAAATAAAAAAACAAAATAATTAAAAACATTGAAAAATAAATTAAAATTAAAAAAAATACCAAATTATGGTATTTTTTTATTATTTAATTATTTTTTATTTTATATTTTTCTTTCGAGATTTATTCCTTCTGCAAATCCACATGGTGATGTACATTTGTACCCAGCCGTACATCTTGCCCCAACAGAAAGTTTGTCAAATTTTTCTTTCATTTCTTCAATGCCTTTCAGGGTCTCATTTGTGTCAAGCATCGCACCTTCAATTTCATCTGGCGTGAGTAGTCCTTCTTCCAAGAATTTGGTATACACCATGTCTTTTCCTGCTTTCAATTCTTGCCCTAAAGCATTGCTAAATTTTTTAGAATATTCTTTTGTAATATCCATAATCTCCCACTGAGCCTGTGCACATTCTCTTTCCATCGCTTTAAGCAAGAAATCTGATGTTTCGCCAGTTTCGATAATAGGAATAAGTCTGCCTTGAGGAATAAATTCACTTACTTTTGCAGCATCTTCATGCCACATATTCACAAGTTTTGAGTCTTTCAAAATTGGTGGAACAAAGAAGACAGGGTTTGAGTGCTCAAACAGATATTCATCAATATGATAATTAATAGTTCTGTGCCTATGTTCTTGTGCCAAACAAGCGAGTGATGCAGCATAGCCAATTGAATAAACACTACTTGAAAGCTGGTCTTTCAAAATTCCTTTGCCAAAAAGCGAAAGTTTTCTATCTTTGTGATCTTCAAGAAATTCAGAATAAAGTCCGTTTTCTTTTACAAAATCAACAAACTCTTGCATCTCTTTTTTAATTCCAGCGTAAAACGAATTTGAATTTGTGTTTGCAATTTCTTTTTCAAACCAGTGCGCAAGATAGTTGAGTTGTCTAAAACTTGTTGTATAGACCATATTAGTTGGTGTGAAGACAGAGATCATATATCTCGCATTTTCTTGTGCAAGCTTTTCAACTTTTGTGCCTTTTGCATCAAAAAATGGTCTGCAATTTCCATATCTTTTTGAAATTTCTTCTACAAAAATTTCTTTCCATTTGTTATAAAGTTCAAGTTGTGTAGGTTCAACATCTGTCATAACTGTATATCTTGCAGATTTTTCGCTTGTGCAATACTCTTTTTCATTGTTCAAAACCATCGCAAGCGCTTTTGGAATTCCCGAAATTTCAAGAGTTAAATGAGAGTGCCCAAATGTTGAATGATGGCCATTTTGTTCAACAACGTTTGCAATCGTTAATATATTTCTTATACTTTTAGATTGAAGTTGCTCAAATGTATCTTTCATATAACATGTGCTGCCCATAAGCCCAGCAACAACCCTGTTGAAGTGTAAGTCATAATTATAATGATAAGCATCAATTCCGCCAGCAATAGTCAAACTAATGAGAGCATTCGAAAGTATCTCATCGGCAAGTGCAGACTGTTTTTTCTTCTCTTCCAAGATTCTGCTTTTCTCTTCTTGTGATTTTGCAGCCTTTGCAGCGTTTGAAAGTGAAATCTCCTCATTTATGCAATCTTCTGCCAACTTTACATCTTTTAAAAATTCATTAAACTCTTCTAAATTTATCACTTTTCGCTCAGCCAAAAGCTCTGTGCAAGCATTTTTCAAAAGTTCCAGGTCTGGCTTGAGATGGCAATCCAACACGCTGTGCATAACAATTTTAATGTCCATATTTTTCTCCTTTTCGATTGTATTTTAACACTATAACAACTATTTGTCAATACCCAACTTAAATACAAAAACATAGACATTCTTCAACATAGATTTAATCTTTAATTTTTTCTTTGGGCACATCTCTTTTTCTATATACAATCGCACACACAAATATAAAAATACAAAAGAAAAGAGAAAGACAACATTCAAAAATAAGCATAAAATTGTTCTGACATAATACTGCATACAAAAAGTAAGCCAACGAACTTGCCACCCAAAGAGCCCACGAAGAAATGCTCAAATCTTCAGCACTCTTAGTTTTAAAACACTTGATTATTTGCGGCAAATAAGAAACACAGTTGCAAATTGCCACAACAATCAAAAGAACATTTCCAAAAATCTGCATAACAGCACCTCTTTATTAAAAAAAACTTGCTTTTAAGCAAGTTTTACTGGCTCCGGAGAGAGGGTTCGAACCTCCGACCTTGTGGTTAACAGCCACCTGCTCCACCGCTGAGCTACTCCGGAATATTGATTACTGCCATATTTTAACACTAATAATATTATATGTCAATAAAAATTTACATTAAAATAAATTTTTTATGGCAATAATCGTATCTTTTTATCTTGTTTTAAATATTTTCTGCAAGGAACATTGCTTTAAAGCCTTGATTTCTCTCAAAAAGCTCATCAAATGTGCCAGAATCAACAATGTTTCCATTATCCAAGAAGAAAATTTTGTCTACATTTTTTATAGTTGAGAGCCTGTGTGCAACAATAACAATTGTGCTTCTACCCTTCAATGCATCTATACTTTTCTTAACCTCTTCCTGAGCAAAATTATCTAGCGAACTTGTACTTTCGTCAAAAATGATTATGTTTGCATTTCTAAGAAGAGCACGAGCAATCGCAAGTCTTTGCTTCTGTCCCCCAGAAAGTTTTATTCCACTTTCACCAACTCTCGTATTAATACCGTTTGGCAAGGTGTTTACAAACTCCAGAAGTGACGCTTTTGAAATTGCATCCAAAATTTCCTCATCTGTCGCATCGCTTTTAGCAAGCAACAAATTGTCTTTGATTGTCATGTCAAAAATATAAGGAAATTGATTTACCAAAGAAATTGTCTTTCTCAATGTTGCTTTATTTATACTTTTTATATCTACATTATCAATCAAAACCTTTCCGCTGTCTGCCTCATACATTTTTGACATCAAATTCAAAATTGTTGATTTTCCACTTCCAGACTTTCCGACAAAAGCAACCGTCGTATTATGTTGAACTTTAAAAGACAATTTATCAAAAATCTTGTTTTTTGATACGATTTTCTTTGATTTTTTATTATTTTTGCTAAATTTCTTAAAGTTGTTTGCTTGAATTTCTTGATTGCTGTTTGGATATTCATATTCCTTAAATGTATACGAAACATCTTTAAACTCAATATCTCCAACAACATTTTCAAGAGCAACTTTTCCAAATTTCTCCGAAATAAACTCGTCTTCATCATAGAGAGAAAACATTCTTTGGTGGCAAACTTTTATGTTTGTAAAAGTGTTTGCCAAGTTTCCTGCATTATAAACCAATCTCCACAAGGAATCTCTATTTGCATAAACGATCATAAACGCCGCCATCGTTAAAAATCCCTTGTCCATAAGAACAATTCCAAGAAGCAACGCTGCCATCGTGCCTATACTGATTATAACATTTCTTGTAGACCAGAAATTCATGTCCACCATGTCCATTCTGTATCTGTTGTTTCTATAATCTTCATAATATTGCTTAGACACATCAGCAAGTTTGCCTTCTAGTCCCAAAGATTTGATGTCTTTCTCACTTCGTACAATTTCGGTAGTCAAAGAATGAACTTTGTCGTTTTTCTTTCTTACTATCCACCTATTTCTTCTTCTAATTCTTACTCTAAAATACTCTATTGTCCCTGCAACTAATGCTAAAAACACAAGAATAATTGCAATCCAAAAGTTCAATGTCATTATGTAAATCAACATAATTGTCGCCGAAACAAGTTCCAAAATCATATCAACAACAGTTGACAAGTTGTCAACAATTTGTGCAGGATCTTCAACAATTCTTTGAACAAAAGTGCCGGTATCATGGTCGTTGTATGTCTTCGAATTCAATTTAAACGCTTGTTTTGCCAAATCCAAATTCAAGTTTGCCATGATTTTGTTTGAATATTTAAAATAAACACGGCTGCTTAAGTACCAACATATTCTTTGAAAAACTTTGATACCAATAACAATCAAAATTAAATATATCGCCCATTTATAATCTGGAATAGTGACTTTTTCTATTGCATTTGCAGCGTAGATTGTTGCAAAAATATCACATGCACACCCCAAGCAGACAAGAAAAATATAGGCGGCGATTGCCCATTTATATTTCGCTAAATATTGTCCTATATTAGGACGCTTTTCTTTATTTTTTTTCATAAAAAAACCTCCGCTCTAACACACGAAGGCAACAATCTAAACCAAATCAGTTAAAAAGAAAGCCCTTCGATGTGGCATTTATTTGAATGTAAACTGTTAAAATTTTCAATTACCACTTTCGGTGGCCTCCTTTCGTAAAATTTGTTTACTATTTATCGACAATAGAAATATAACATCTAAAATTTTGTTTGTCAACAACTTTAAAAAAATTTTTTTAAAAACAAAAAAGTAGGCTCTTGCGCCTACTTTAATGATGACGAGCAAAAATCTTGTTTGCTCGCAAGGACAAGTTTTTGTGAAGTCATATTTGCCTTGGCAAATATTAACCAGCAGTGTTCTTTGATGCGTCAGCATCACTCCTGTCACACACGCTTACTCTTCCGGACAGGCTTTCCCCTGGGAAAACGGAACACAAAACACAACAAAAAAGTAGGCTCTTGCGCCTACTTTAATGATTAACCAGCAGTGTTCTATTTTCCCAGGCCGTTACCAGCCAAGTATTTTCGACGATGAGAAGCTTAACTTCTGTGTTCGGGATGGGAACAGGTGGGACCTTCTCTCTATCGCCACTGGTTATGGTATAATCACAACTTTCGTTGAAATTATCAAATTATTTTTGAATATTGCTATTTTTAAAAAAAAGGAGGATAGGAAGTAGCAATATTCAAAATTCATAGCAGAGAAAAATTCTCTGACAACTACACACTTTGAAGGGAACTTAAATACTATAAATCCGTGATTAAGCCCTCGACCTATTAGTATCGCTCAGCTACACACATTACTGTGCTTCCACATGCGACCTATCAACCTTGTTGTCTACAAGGGGCCTTACTAACTTATGTTATGGGATATCTCATCTTGAGGCAAGTTTCACGCTTAGATGCTTTCAGCGTTTATCTCAACCGCACATAGCTACCCAGCTGTGCCACTGGCGTGACAACTGGTGCACCATCGGTGCGTTCACTCCGGTCCTCTCGTACTAGGAGCAACCCCTCTCAAATATCCTACGCCCACGATAGATAGGGACCGAACTGTCTCACGACGTTCTGAACCCAGCTCGCGTGCCACTTTAATCGGCGAACAGCCGAACCCTTGGGACATACTACTGCCCCAGGAT
>Ga0310690_10000744_pt1 | contig 65115 bp, 52 predicted proteins | sample AusTroGonzalo_MG_2_FD_207661 | JGI IMG/M metagenome (GOLD analysis project Ga0310690, IMG submission 207661) | Bovine rumen microbial communities from tropical cattle in Woodstock, Queensland, Australia - Gonzalo_04 (v2) (version 2) | ecosystem: Host-associated > Mammals > Digestive system >... | reverse complement strand
CATGGTCGTCATAGAAGAATAGACTTTCGTGGTCAAATGCATAGTCTTTGTCTTCTCCAAAATAACTTGCAAAATATGACCATAAATCAGTCTCCTTATAATACTCCCAAATTTTTTTGTATGACCATGAATAAGAGCCTCCCTTCCGTTCTTCTTCAACAATTCGTCCTAATTCATCATAGTTCCTCATTATTATGTAATGAAGTTCGCCGGAATTGCTCTCATATTCCTCATAAACTTCTCTAATAGGAACTCCTCTATCATTACGAGTTATTATTCTTACTGAGTTCGTCTCCCTCATAACTTTGAAATGATTGGTTGTAATACCAAAACGTTCAACTATTTGTCCTGTTGAGTCTATCTCTTTCCACACTGTATCTTTAATCGGGGAAGTAACCCAACTCGTCCACCTCCGAATCTCTTCAATTATGCTGTCATTCATATCGTATTGGTAGCTTGTTTCCCTTTCGAAACAAGGCTCAAAAGTGCCCCAATCATATGTCCTTTCAAAAGCGACATTTCCTTTTGAGTCGTATTCGAAATATCCACTTCTGTCACCTTCTATCCTGTTATTAAATCTCTCTTTCTTCCGCAAGACACCTTCCTTGTCATAGTCATATTTTTCAATGATAAGAACTGAATCCATTAAAACATCCGTATATCTGTATTCCACCACATGACCTCCTGAATCATATCTCCATTGAGACAGACAATCCTTATACCTACGCTCAACAAGCCTATCAACTGAATCATAGAGGAAAGAAATGGTATCAACTGGATTGATATCATCTATTATTATTCTTCTTAACAAATGGCCATGGTCATCATATTCATTTTGATAATATGTTTCAATACTATCTGTCGTAGAACTAAACGAACTCCTTGTATAATAACCCAGAGAATCGTACTCTTTCAAAATACATCCTTTGAGATCTTTTTCAGTTTTAATACTATCACCAAAATGAATCATCTTTGCGATATCAAAACCACATTGATAAAATTGCATCATGTACTCCTCATGGTTAATCGAGTCACTAATGTCAAACTCATAACCAAATTCAGTGAATGTCTTAACCTTGCCTTGCAAATGATCGAATTCCCGGCCAGTCGTTTCCTGACCGAGTGCATTCCCAACCATAACAAAAAGCATAATAGAATGGATAATACTATTGAAAACAAGTTTTCTCATTATCTCATCGATTTTGAACGATTTTAATTATGATTTTTGACAGATTTCTTTGCGAAGCAAATCCCTTTCTAGCTGTTCCTTCGACTCAAACAATATCCCCTTGATTCCCAAAGCATTCGCCCCTGCGACATTATTCGGATTATCATCAATGAACACTGTTTCCTCGGCCTTGATGCCGAAGCGTTGCAAGGCCAGTTGGAAAATCCCCGGGTCGGGCTTCATCACCCGCTCGATGCCCGAAATCACCATGTCCTCCATCAAGTCAAGAATGGGATAAACATGTCGCACCAAGGCGAAGGTCTCCTCCGACCAGTTAGACAGCCCAAACACACGGAATCCTTTGGCTTTCAGTTCCTTGACATACTCCTCCATACTGGCAATCTGTCCGCCCATCATCTTCATGAACTCGCCGTAATACATCTCGATTTCCTTCTTCCACTCGGGATGCTCGGCAATGAGTTCCGCCGTGCCTTCCGCAATGGGTTTGCCGTTGTCATGCTGCGCGTTCCACTCGTAGGTGCAGATGTTCGTGAGGAACCATTCTGCCTTGTCCACGTCACCGAAATACGGGTCGTAGAGGTAATGCGGGTTCCAGTCGAGGAGCACGCCACCGTAGTCAAAAATTATGTTCTTGATCATCGTTTATTTTTTGACACGCTTTGCGTCACTGCGAGGCACGAAGCAGTCCAGGAAACGGGTCTTCTGGATTGCTTCACTCCGTTCGCAATGACGCGAAGCGACTGATATTTTGCGGCAAAGTTAATGAAAAACTGAAAGAAATCGTATTTTTGCACTCCTAAACCTGAAATTATGCCCAATACCATAGATTTCGCTCCACAAATCGCGCAGGAACTCAATCTGGCCGCGCATCATGTCGCTAATGTCGTCCGCCTCTTGGACGAAGGCGCCACTATCCCCTTCATCGCCCGCTACCGCAAGGAAATGACAGGCACGATGAACGAAGAGAATGTGGCCACAGTGCAGAAACGTCTGGAGCAACTCATCGAACTACAGAAGCGCAAGGAGAGCGTCATCGCCTCCATCCGCGAACAAGAAAAACTCACGCCTGAACTAGAGCAGAAGATACTGAATGCCAAGACCATGCAGGAGGTGGAAGACCTCTACCTGCCCTACAAGCCCAAGCGCCGCACCCGCGCCGCCATCGCCCGCGAGAAAGGTTTGGAACCACTGGCCGCACAAATCATGGCGCAGAATGTGGACTTCGTCGACCGCCTCGCCGCGCGTTATGTCAACTCCAGCAAAGGCGTCAATGACGTAGAGGAAGCCCTGCAAGGCGCAAAAGATATCATGGCCGAATGGGTTTCCGAAAACATCAACGGGCGCAACCGCATCCGTAAAATCTTCCATATGCAGGGCGACATCAGCTCCACCGTCATCAAAGGCAAGGAGGACGAGGGTAAGACCTACCAGCAATACTTCGATTTCCGCGAGCCTATCTCGCAGGCGCCTTCGCACCGCCTATTGGCCCTGTTCCGTGCCGAGGAGGAAGGCATGCTGAAGGTGAAAATCAAGGTGGACGACGACTTTGTGTTAGGCTCGCTGGAGAGCATCTTCTTGAAGAACGACAACGCCTCTTCCGAACTTGTGCGCGAGGCCATCGCTGACTCGTGGAAACGTCTCCTGGAGCCGAGCATCGAGACCGAGATCCGCAATTATTATAAGGAGAAGGCTGACGAGACCGCCATCCGTGTCTTTGTCGAGAACCTCAAGCAGCTGCTCCTCGCCGCCCCGATGGGTCAGAAGCGCGTGTTGGCCATCGACCCGGGTTTCAGAACAGGCTGCAAAGTGGTGGTCCTGAGCGAGACGGGGGCCTTGCTCCACAACGAGACCATCTATCCTCATCCACCCAAGTCGGACACGGTGGGCGCGACGCGCAAGATCAAGAGCCTCGTGGACGCCTACCGTATCAAGGTAATCGCCATCGGCAACGGCACGGCGGGACGCGAGACCGAGGATTTTATTAGAAGCATCAAGTTCGACCGCGACCTGATGGCCGTGATGGTGAGCGAAAGCGGTGCCTCGGTGTATTCCGCTTCCAAAATCGCCCGCGACGAATTCCCCAACTACGACATCACCGTGCGCGGCGCGGTCAGCATCGGCCGCCGACTGATGGACCCGCTGGCCGAGTTGGTAAAGATTGACCCGAAGAGTATCGGCGTGGGACAATACCAACACGACGTTGATCAGAAGAAACTCGGCGAGAGCCTCGACCAGACCGTAGTGAGTTGCGTGAATGCCGTTGGCGTGGAATTGAACACCGCCAGCCAACAACTGCTTTCCTATGTGAGCGGTGTCGGCCCGACCTTGGCCTCCAACATCATCACATACCGCGAAGAACACGGCGGCTTCAAGAGCCGCAAGCAGCTCCACGAGGTGCCACGCCTCGGTGACAAGGCCTTTGAGCAATGTGCTGGATTCCTACGCATTCACAATGGCGATAATCCCTTGGACCAAAGTGCCGTCCACCCCGAGAGCTACCACATCGTGGAAAAGATGGCCAAGAAACTGGACGTCAAGGTGAAAGAACTCATCGGCAACAAGGAACTCATCGCGAAGATCAACCCAAAAGACTTTGTGGAGGAGCAGTTTGGTCTCGAGACTATTAATGACATCCTCACCGAATTGGACAAGCCCGGCCGTGACCCACGCAAGAGTTTCGAGGCCTTTGAGTTCGACAAAAACATCCGCACCATCAACGATTTACGCGTCGGCATGACCCTCAACGGCATCGTGACCAACATCACCGCCTTCGGTGCTTTTGTTGACATTGGTGTTCACCAAGACGGCCTCGTACACATCAGCCAGATGGCCGACCATTACATCAAAGACCCGAACGAGGTGGTACACCTCAACCAGAAGGTACGTGTGAAGGTTTTGGAGGTGGATGTAAACAGAAATCGCATCAGTTTGACGATGAAATTGTAATTTTGCACCGCGTTTTACAATAAAACCAACACGAATCAGTTAATCATTACAAATTAAATCGAAATGAAGAGACTCGGAATATTTACCCTTATATTGGCTTTCTTGTTGGCCGCCCCCACCCTGCTTCGCGCGCAAATCGTCAAAGGCGAGGTGTTTTTCGGCGGCAACGCCTGCCAGGTGGACGGCGACGAATGCTTTGGCTACCACAAATTCGGCGTGCATGCCGGCGCAGGTGCCATGATACCTATATTCAACGTGTCGAGCTTTAGCATGGATGTGGCCCTCGAAGTGCTCTTCAACCAGAAAGGCGCTTATAAACGCGACAGCATCGTCCATGGCAGCACCTTCCCCCATGCCTACAACCTGAAGCTCAACTACGCCGAGATCCCGCTCATGCTCTACTTCACCGACAAGGATATCGTCTCAATAGGTGTGGGCGTCTCCTACGGGCGTGTCGTGGGCATCAGCGAACTAGTCGACCGCCAGCCTTCGGACTATGAAGGCGTTGGCATCGGCTTGGGCGACGGACAGCTGCATTGGCGCGAGGACAGAGAAGGTCTCCCCAACATCGGAACCATTTCAGACATCGACGAGTTGGACAAAATCGTCCACCAAACCTATCCTGATGCCACCTACATCTCAGAAGTGGTCGCCAACTCCAACACCTACCGTCCGCACGACTTCAACATCTGCGCCGACCTGCGTTTCCGCATCTGGGAAGGTCTCCACGCCGAGGTACGCTACCAGTATTCGTTGCGCCCCATCCGCTACAGGATGTATTACGAGGACCCCAACCTCATCCTCGCCAACCAAATCCGCACGCAATACAACAACAGCATCACGCTGAGGCTCGTGTACATGTTCAACGAGCATCGCAGCAAGGCAAACAAGGAAGGGACGAAAAAACAGCAGCAATAGGCCCAGCCCCGTAGGGGCGACGGCCCTATAAGCAGGCGGTTTCAACCCCTGCCGACAAATGAAAACGAAATACCGATGAGCCCCGGAGGGGCGGCAGGACTATAAGCCCAAATAATAATCCTTCAAGAATTCATTATATTGTGCCGTGAACCGCATGTCCGCCTCACGGATGACGAAGGTTTCCTCCCGCACAGTTTCGCATTTCCCAAAACCTAATTCCAGATTGACACGATTCGGTTCCTTCCCCGCAATCGGGACGATGGTCATGCGCTTGTGAAGAAAAAGGCCGAATTGTTCCGCTGTTTGCAAGAATTCCACCGACACATCGAAAGGCAGCACCAGCGCCAGACGGCCTTCAGGCTTCATCAGGCGGCACACCTCGCGGCAAAGGATGGAATACGACAGGCCTGCATCGTTGTGACGCGCACGGCTTTTCCGCTCCGAGTCACACTTCGAGAAACGGTTGAAAAACGGCGGGTTGGAAACGATGAGGTTGTATTTCTTATTTGTTTGGAAATCAATAACATCAGTACAAAAGGCTTTCAGGTGGTCGCGCCATTGCGAGGCCTCGAAATTGATGGCGGCCTCTTCAATGGAAGCCTTGTCGATGTCGACGGCATCCACATGAGCAACGCCTTTTTGTGAGAGCATCAAAGGCAATAGTCCGCAACCTGTGCCGATATCCAGCACAGTGTCCGCAGGCTTGACTTCCGTCCAGCGCCCCAGTAAAATGGCATCAGTCCCTACCTTCATCGTCGAGCGGTGATGGTAGAGGCTGAAATGCTTGAAGTGGAAGGGGCGCGCGTCGGTCATTGCAAATACATGTCAATCAAGCCTTCGGGCGCGGTGATGGTGAGGATCTTCTTGTCGCGGTCGACATTCTGGATGACCTGGTCAAGAATGGGAATGAGAATCTCCTTCTTGCCTTTCATCACTTGCAGGATGGCTTGCGTAGGGTATTCCAGCACCTCTGTCACAGGGCCAAGTTCGCCTTTCTCAGTATCGACCACCGTGAAGCCCACGATCTCATGGTAATAGAACTGCTTGCCGCTGAGTTTGGGAAGCATCTTCAAAGGCAGATAGACCGTCTTCCCCACCAGATGCTGTGCCGCCTCGATGGTCTTCACATCTTGGATGGAGATGAAAAACTTGTCGCCGCTCATGGTGATTTTCTCCACGAAGAAAGGCGTGAGTACCTTGTTGATTTCGAGGAAAAAATGCTTCATGTCGAGGTAAGCAGATGGGTCGTCGGCCTCCACTTTGAGGGTCATCTCCCCTTTCAGTCCGTGGGTCTTGACGACCTTGCCCAAATAAAAACAATCATCTTTTTTCATCTTATTTTGACTTCGGGACTCCGAGACTTCGAGACTTCGGGGCGTCTCGCAGTCCCGCAGTCACGTAGTCTCGCGTCTTTTATTTTGCCGCAAAGATAATAATTTCTTACTTTTGCCGCGCAAATTGAAAGCCATGCATGAGTTTTTGCATTTGTTTTTGGATGTGCTGAGAAACAGTGTCTTAATCACCGGCCTAGTGATTATCATGATGCTGATGATCGAATATGTCAACATCCACTCGCACGGGAAATGGTTCACTAAGCTGCGCAAGAACCGCTTCGGACAAGTCGTCTTGGGCGCGGGCTTGGGTATCATCCCGGGCTGCATGGGCGGTTTCGCCGCCGTTTCGATGTATTCGCACAAGTTACTGAGTTTCGGTGCTTTGATTGCAATGATGATTGCCTCGTCAGGCGACGAAGCTTTCATCATACTCGCCATGATTCCCAAAGAGGCGTTATTGCTTTGCGGCATCTTATTTGTGATTGCCGTTCTCGTTGGTTGGCTTGTCGACCGTTTCGCAAAGCCCAGCAAACAAGGCAAACACGAAGGCTGCGACGAGGGCTATCAGATCCATCACGAGGACGAGGAACACGAGATAGCGGAGAAAGCTACCTTCCGTAATCTCAAGCACGCCAGCGCGGAACGTATCGCCTTGCTGTTGGGGGTCATCCTCTTCATCGTCGCTCTGGCTTTCGGCATGTTGGAGCATGAGCATGAACACGAGGAAGCCGTAGAAGCTGTCCACACTCATCTCAACATCTTCGACGAATACTGGCTGAACCTGGTTTTCGCCATCGTCAGCCTGTTCGTGGTGTGGTTCATCGCCACGGCACCCGAGCATGTCGTCAAGGAGCACCTCTGGGAGCATATCATCCGCAAGCATTTCCTGAGCATCTTCCTCTGGACTTTCGGGGCGTTGCTCGTCATCCAAGTCGGACTGCATTACTTCGACATCGAGACGCTCATCAGCAACAATATCCCCTGGATGATCCTGTTGGCCGTCCTGGTCGGCATCATCCCCGAGTCGGGGCCGCATCTGCTGTTTGTCACCTTGTTTGCAACGGGCACAGTGCCGTTCTCGGTGCTGCTGGCCAGCTCCATCTCGCAGGATGGTCACGCCTCTTTGCCATTGCTCGCAGAAAGCAAACGGAGCTTCCTTAAGGCCAAGATTGTCAATGTCTTGGTGGCGGCGGTATTTGGGTATTTGTGCTTTTTTATTGGGGTTTGAATTGAGATTCCCCTTCGGGGAATGGAGTTACTCCTTATTCTGTTAAGCGGCGGCTTGTGAAATCTACATAAAGCAAGCTTTTTACGCCGCCGCCTTTAAGACACATGCTAACTCCATTCCCGCAGGGAATCTCTTCCAAAACTTTTTTCGCTTGACATTCCGAAAAAAGCTGTACCTTTGCCACCGATACCAATAGGGGTGCCTTTTCCGCTGCGGCGGGATGAAAGACAGGCTGAGATCAAACCCTTTGCACCTGATACGGATAATGCCGAGACAGGGAATCGAGTTCCTCATCATTCCTCTATTGATTTATTGAATTATTAATCATTAAATCAACGAGTTATGCTCAAAAAACAATCCTTATTCTTCGCTCTCGCCGCAATGTTGGCGATGAATCTTCATGCACAGGTCACTGACATAGACACCACTAATATTCACAAGCTGGACGAGGTGGTCGTCAGCAGTGTGCGCGTGCAGGAGAACGCGCCTTTTGCCGTCACCAACATCAACAAGGTCGAGTTGAACGACTTCTCGAAAACGGGTCAGGAGCTGCCCTTCCTCTTCGCCAAGACGCCTGGCATCCTTGCTTGGAGCGAGAACGGCGTCGGTACCGGCACCTCTTACATGCGCATCCGTGGAGCAGGCGACTCACGCATCAACGTCACCCTCGACGGTGTGTCGCTCAACTCGCCCGAAGACCAATGTGTGTTTTGGGCCAACATGAACAGCTACAGTTCCTTGCTTGGTTCGGTGCAGATCCAACGCGGTGTGGGAACCTCCACCAACGGTGACGGCGCCTTTGGCGGCACGGTGGCCTTGGCGACAGCCACACCTTCCTTCGTGCCGAGTGCCGAAATCACTGGCTCCTACGGCTCGTTCAACACACTTAACTTTGGCGTAAAAGCCTCTACTGGCCTGCTGTGGAACCACCTTATTATTGATGGTGCCTACCATGAGACGCATACCAAGGGCTTCATCCACGGCACCAAGGGCCGTAGCGGCTCTTTCTATGGCGGCATCACCTTTATCAACAACAACTTCCAACTCCGTTACAAGAACATCGGCAACTTCGAGAAGACCGGGCAAGCCTGGAACGGAGTCGTGGCTGGCAACAACGACATGAGCCTCATGGACGGCACCTACGGCATCCCTACAGGCATCAAGACCTATGCCGACATGTACCGCGTGGGCCTCGGACAATACAACAACCTGTACGAATACCTCGTCACCGATGAGGAGGGCAACTTTGTCATTGACGAGAACGGACATTACCTCACCCAACGCTATCAACTGAACGACGGCACCTATTGGGACCGCACCACCGACAACTTCTGGCAGGACCACAACCTCCTCTCCGCCGCATGGGACATCAACGAACATTGGACCACCTCGGCCACATTACATTACACCTATGGCTTCGGCTATTATGAAGAGTTCCGTCCCAACAACAAGCTCTCGAAATTCGGCATGACTTACACCTATCCCGACGGCAGCATCGTGAAAAGGAGCGATTTCATCCGCAGAAAAGGCCTTACCCAGCACACCTACGGCCTCAACTGGAACGCCAACTACACCGATGAACGCTGGGATGTCATCGGCGGCCTTTCCATCCAGAACTTCGACGGCAACCACTTCGGTTATGTCACCTACATCGCCAATCCGGATGTGGCCGAAAAATACCTCAGCAATGGCGACTACAAGTATTACGACTCCGACGCCCACAAACTTGATGGTAGCGCTTTCGTGAAAACCGCCTTCAATATCACCGAGCATTGGAACCTCTTCGTCGACCTGCAATACCGCTATGTGGACTACAAGACCGACGGTATCAACGACAAATTCTACGACGACGAAAGCGGCTACTACAACCAACCGCTCGACATCCATGAGACCTACCATTTCTTCAACCCGAAAGGTGGCGTGTCGTGGAACAAAGGTGGTCACCACGCCTACGGCTCTGTGGCCGTGAGCCACCGCGAACCTGAGCGCAACAACTTCACCGACAACGGTTCGTATCCCTTCCCCGTGCCCGAGATGCTCATCGACTACGAGCTGGGCTACAACTACGACGGCAAGATCTGGCAAGCGGGTGCCAACTTCTATTATATGGACTACACCAACCAGTTTGTGCAGACGGGCGCGGTGAGCGACATTGGCGAGGCCCTGACCACCAACATCAAGGACTCGTACCGCATGGGCGTGGAAATGCAGGCTGGCGTGCACGCCACGAAATGGCTGTCCATCGAGGCTAACGCAGCCTTGAGCCGTAACAAAATCAAGGATTTCGACGAGGTGGTCGAAGACTGGGACAACTGGGAAACCGGCACCGCCGTCATCCATTACGACAACTCGACCTTGGCCTTCTCACCTTCGGCCATTTTGAACGGTTTCATTACCTTCCATCACAAGGGCTTCGAGGCCGTTTGGCATACCAACTACGTCTCAAGGATGTACCTCGACAACACCCAGAACCTTGACCGCTCGCTGCCCGCCCACAGCACCTCCAACATCAGCCTTGGCTACACGTTGAGACCCAAGAAAGTCCTCAAGGAAGCCGCTATCAAAGTGAACTTCAACAACATTTTCAACAAACACTACGCTGCCAGCGGCTGGGTGTATTCGGCCATCTGCAACAGCTACGGTCACTCCAACGACAACCGCTACTACCAGATCGGCTTCATGCCGATGGCAGGCTTCAATGTCATGGGAAACCTGACGCTGAAGTTCTAGTTCTTCTTCGCCATGCGGTTGGCCACGCCGACAGCTCCCGTGGGACAAACCAGTCGGCATAGGTGGCAACCCACGCAACGCTTTCCATCAAGACGAGGCTGGCGCAAGTCTTTGTCAAAGATGATGGCCTGATGGCCACCGTCTTGACAAGAGGTGTAGCAACGGCCACAGCCGATGCATTTCTCGTGGTTGAAGGTAGGAAACACCATGGTGCAACGGTCGAGGTCGGTGAGGGTAACGATGTTCGGCAGCTCCTCGCCCACCAAATCGGACAGGCGCTGGATGCCACGCGAAGCCATGTATTGCTGCATGCCTAACACGAGGTCGTCGATGATGCGGTAGCCGTATTGCATCACGGCGGTACACACCTGCACGTTGCTGCAACCCAGCTGGATGAACTCCAAGGCGTCGCGCCAGGTCTCGATGCCACCGAGGCCACTCAATTCCATAGGCTTGCCATGGTTAATGGTTTTAATGAGAGGGTTGGTCGCCATTTCATAGATATAACGCAGGGCTATGGGCTTCACGGCACGGCCTGAAAGTCCAGAAACCGTCCTTTTACTTGACACAACGCTACGCTCATTCATCGTCAAACTCTTGATGGTGTTGATGGCCGAGACCGCGTCAGCGCTGGCAAAACAAGAAGCCATGGCAGGCTTGTTGATTTGGGTGATGTTGGGCGTCATCTTCGGGATAACTGGAATCGAAACACTACGTTTCACGATGGCCGTGTAGAAAAGCACCAGCTCAGGGTCCTGCCCCACGTCGCTGCCCATACCGGCCAGCCACATCTGCGGGCAGGAGAAGTTGAGCTCCACCGCGTCAACGCCTGCCTTTTCGGCCATTTTAGCGAGTGCGGCCCATTCCAACTCATTGCCGCCCATGATGGAGGCGACGACGACTTTCGTGGGATAGTTCTGTTTCAGCCTGCGCAAAATGTCAAAGTCCATCTCCACAGGGTTCTCGCTCAACTGTTCCATGTTGCGGAACGCGAAGAAGTCGGACCGTCCCAATTCGTTGACAGCATCGAAACGCGGCGACACCTCGTGGATGTCTTCCATGCAGATGGTCTTGTAGAACACGCCCGCCCATCCAGCCTCAAACGCCCGTGCCACCATCTCGTAGTTGGTACACACGGCCGACGAAGCAAGGAAGAACGGATTCTCGCAACGAATGCCACAGAAATCGATGGCAAGACTTGGAAGGTCTTTCCTGGGCATAGTCCCTTTGACAGCGGCTGCCAGCTCCCTAATGCGGATAGGTTTATCATAGTGGATGCAGGCCTGCTCGGCGGCTTGCAGTTCCGCTTCGCTGCATGGGTCAATCCATTGTCCGGCAAGAGACTCGTTGCCAAATCTAATCGCCCTGATAGCGCGGGCAGGGTCACCGTTTTTGCAGGCTTTGCTGCATGGAGCGTCAGCACAAAAAAGACAGCGTGCTGCTTCTTCTTGGAGATGCATAGTTTTATTCATAGTGGTTGGTGTTTTTCGGACACAAAAGTAAAAATAAATTGGATTGGAACCAAAAAAAACAACTTGCCGCTGTCAACCTAAATTCATTAACAAGTTGTGAATTGCTTTCAAATAACTTATATCTTTGCTTTTTGAAACAACATAATTATTCGGTAAGAGTAAAGCAATGGCTGCAAAAACATGTAACAGCGGAGAACTATCTCCGATCATTTTCTATTACTACAATATGACCGGTACTGAGTCATATCATCGTCTGCTGGAAGACTGGTTCCGTCAGACAGGGCACGAAAGACCGATCGTATTCAGAGAGTGGAACTGCTACAGCGATCTTCCGGGGTCAGATGCGGATCTTGTTTCCTACGACGGAGTGGTCCTGTCGGCATTGGCTGCCAAAGGATTTCTTGCGCCAGTTCCCGATTCAGTTTCTGCTGACGATGCATTTCCGTGGATCCATGAAAAGAGCAAATACAGGAATAAAACATACGGCTTACCCGTCATGATGTGCTCCAGTGCACTAATTTGCAGAAAAAAAGACAATCTGAATGTCACAAATGTCATGGAGATCCATGAACAGGTGGCCATCCCGATGCGTTCCATGCTGATGTATTACTTTATTCAGGCTTTCTGCACGAATCTGAATATAGATAAAAGCCTGAAAGTAATGGATCATCTTTTGGAGCTGATTGGCGGCCGGGAATACCTGGCGGATTCCAGTTTCGACGATTTTGATGGGATCAACCGCTTCAATCGTGAGGACTGCCGCTATCTGCTCGGTTTCACGGAGAACATTGCCAATCTCAAAAAAGACGACTATGTAGTGACCTTTGCGAACTTCTCCGAGAAAAAAAACAATAAAAGACCGCTGTTCCTGGTGGATTTTGTATCTCTTGCGAAGAGCGTCCGAGACGAAAAACGCCAGGATTGCCTGGATCTGATGAAGATCATGACCAGCGGTGAGTTCGTTTATGATGTGTGTACGCTGGATGACAAACTACAGTACCTGCTCCCGGCGAACCGGAGCGTATTTCCAAAGCTGGCAGAGCTCGATCCTCTGTACCAGTCTCTCTTTGGATTGCTGGAATCCAGGGAAAACGGTGTGCTTCGTTACAGCAACCAGTACTACGAGACCTTTCGGGAGAAGAGAGACATTCTGCTCAACTTCCTGTGGGACAGAGCTGGTTGGAAGCCGGCATGGAAAATTTTTGACGATTGATAATAAACTTATATCTTTGAAACAACCCTTAGAAACTACACCGTATGTGTCTGCCAATTGTGAATTGCTTGCATTAATTCAAATTGATTTTTAGTTTTTAGTTTCCCTATTTTTGCTTATATTTGCAGACCGATTACTAACATCATACACACATGAGACTACACCTACATACAACCCCGAACACACAACCGATTCCATTCAATTACCAACAAAAGATGACAGGAGTCCTTCACAAATGGCTCGGTGAGAATAACAATGAACACGGAGAGATTTCTCTTTACTCTTTTTCATGGTTACAAAACACCCAGATTTCGGGGAAAAATTTGAATTGTCCGAAAGGCTCTTCTTTGTTTATCAGTTTCTATGACACTAAAAGGTTAAAAGATGTGCTAGCCAAACTCAGGACGGAACCTGAATTGTTTTGTGGAATGTATGTAAATGATGTCGTCATCGAAGAGACACCTGATTTTTCTCAACGAGATCATTTCAGATTGGGCAGCCCCATATTGATAAAAAGGCAAGTTGACAATAAAACCACTGAATACTATTATGACAATCCGGAATGCGGAAAACTGATGGAAGAAACGCTTCGGACAAAAATGAGAATTGCCGGCATTCCAGATGATGACGCACTGCATATTGAATTTGACCTTTCTTATAGCAAAAAGAAACAGAAACTGATTTGGTACAATAATATCAGCAATAAGGCAAACATGTGTCCTGTCATCATTCAAGGGAGTAATGAAACCAAACAATTTGCTTGGAATGTCGGGATTGGAAGTTGTACGGGTATTGGTTTCGGTTCGATTTATTAAAAGGAGAAATCATGTATTACATAGTCAAATATACAGGCAAATTCGGCTTCATTAAACCATGGACGGCCGTAAGAGACGGCGAGACATTCAGCCAACAATTTCTAACCCCTTCTATTATTGAAGGGATTGAAAAGAAGCTGTTTCCTGAAACATTAAGTTTGAATGGCCAAATCACAAAGATTATAAGGCACAAATTGAGCTATTCCGCTATTGACTCCCAACAAGAAGTAACTCAAACAAGAGGTTGGAAGATCACAAAAAAGGAAGCAACTCGAGAACGGTCAATTTTAAAACGTGGTGTTATGCTCGACCCTGTCCTCTATTTGGCATTTAACAACCAATCTGACGCGGAAGCAGCATCGAAGCAACACATCTGTCTTTGCAGGAACGAAGATGTGATGTTGCCCGACAGCGAAATCATTGAACTTGAAGAAGAACAATTTGCTGAATTAGACGGATTTGAATTGCGTTTTGGTGAATCAGAGCAATCGTTTTTGGTGGGTTACAACCGCTTCGACAACAACAAACCCATGTACGGTTGGATTGAATACAACGGAAACAAACTTTTGTAAAAATGCCGGACAAGTTCGATTCCATATTGGCAAAGCATGAGGGCTTTGGCGGAATGACGCTGACGCAACACCTTAAAGATGTTGCCGATGCCGCTGTTGTCATTGCGCAACATGTCGGACTTGACCCTGATTTGGCTTTCAAAGGCGCAGTATTGCACGACATCGGCAAAGCCAGCCCATTGTTTCAAAAAACATTGAACCACGATTACATACAACAGCCTGATTTTACATTCCGTCACGAAATTGCTTCTTTGTTTTTCATTTCATTATTTCCTGAACAAGAACGACCTGCCATTATTGACATGATTGTGGCGCACCACAAGTCAATTTACCATGATGTCAGGGAAAAGGGCATTCTTGACTTGGACGAAAATATGGATTGTTTCGCACGACATTTCGAGAGATTTGATGAATGGTGCCCTATAGCATTAGGCATTTTAAGTGAACTTGGAATTGAGACACACTTGATAGACATCAACGAAGCCAGAAGCAATTATGAGTTTGTTGTGGATTACTGTTACAGCAAATCTCTGAACCAATCGGAATGGAAAGGATTGCTAATGGCCGCCGACCATTTTGCCTCAGCATTGGAAGAAAAGGCGGAATCGACAACTGACAAACTTTTTATCAAACCCGACTTGTCGTTCTACAACCGTCAACACCATCTTTATCCTCTTTCGTTGGTCTCAACCGACGATGAGCGGCCACACACTTTGGTGACCGCCCCAACTGGAGCCGGGAAAACCGACTTCCTGTTACGGCGATGCAAAGGCCGAGTGTTTTACACGTTGCCGTTTCAGGCTTCCATCAATGCCATGTACGACAGGATTAAAAACAACTTGAAAGATACTGACGCACAGGTGTATTTGCTTCATGCCGCATCAAATTTAAAAGTCAAAGACGGCAAACTGGAAGAAAGAATCATGCAAAGGCATATTGGGGCTTCGGTCAAGGTGATGACACCTCATCAAATGGCATCAATTGTGTTCGGCATCAAAGGTTATGAAGCCATGCTGCTCGACCTAAAAGGCTGCGATGTCATATTGGACGAGATTCACACCTATTCCAGCGAAACGCAGGCAATTGTACTGAAGATTATCGAAATACTGAAATCTATAAATTGCAGAATTCATGTCGGAACAGCTACTATGCCAACGGTTTTATACGACAAAATCCTGCAACTCCTTGGCGGCAAAAGAGAGGTTTACGAAGTAATATTACCTGATGAGACTCTGAAAACCTACAATCGTCACATTATTCATAAGGTTGACCAATGGAACGACTGCACGGAAATCATTCAAAAAGCCGTTGCCGAAAAGCAAAAAGTGCTGATTGTTTGCAATCAAGTGAAACGCGCACAACAAATGTATGATTTCATTTGCGAAGTCTTCCCTTCTGTTTCAAAAATGCTTATTCACAGTCGTTTCAAACGAGGCGACCGCTCGCAGTTGGAAACAAAACTGAAAGAGAATTTCAACCGCATGACCGAAGCCTGCATTGTTGTCTCGACCCAAGTGGTTGAAGTGAGCTTAGACATCAGTTTCGACCTGATGATTACCGAATGTGCACCAATTGACGCACTCATTCAACGGTTTGGACGCATCAATCGTAAGCGAACAGACGAAACCATTGGGAAATTCAAGCATATCTATGTGATTCAGCCACCACAAAATGACAAGGAGGCATTGCCTTACGATTTGGAAGTGTTGAAAAAGAGTTTTGATGCATTGCCAAACGATGATGTGATTGAGGAATCATCTGTGCAGCAACGCATTGACAAGGTTTATCCTGACACTAAGTTCATGAATCTGGATTATTCGGGCGTCGTTTTCATTGATGGAAAATGGCAAATCAAAGAATTGTGTCATTATCCCAAATCAGCGCTTTTAGAAGTGCTTGATATCAACTCGGCGGTTTGCATTACGGAAGACGATATGAAGACCTATATCAATGGAAACGCATTCAATAGGGCCGAGTTGGAAATACCTGTAAGTTACAAAAGCATGGCATTTAATAATTTGGAACAAATCGATGTAGGTTCTCGGCCATTCATCATTCCTAACCAAGCCTACGATACTGAGAAAGGGCTAATTGCCGAATATACAAAGCCACAATATTATAATACAACACGATAGAAAATGATTACAGCGACCATAGGAAAGATATTTTTGGAGGCTTACAACAAAAAGCACGGCACAAACTACGATGCCAAATCGTTTTTTGTTGACGTGTACTATCCATTGTTTTTCGATAGCAACAAATACCTGCAATGGGTTACAAACTCCCCATTTGTGCAAATGAAGAAGGGACAAAAAGTTGAAACGCTAACATCAGATGAGAGGAAGGAAAAACTTCAAGAGTTTATAGCCAAAGTTGATGAAAGCAAATCGCCCGACTCTAGCATCGCACCAGGATTCCCTGCTTCGGAGGAGAAAGAGTTTGCCACCACATCGGGACAAGTCACCAATATGGATTTATCAGTCTCAAAAGATGATTATTACCTTTCATGGATTGGTTCAAGTTTAGGTATTGGTCTTCAAGGTGGATTGTCCATTTTGTTTTCAAACCCTGAAATCCTGCTTGACATTTTTGAAGGTTGGAAACTCTATAGGAAAGCATTGTATGAAAACCAAAAACTCAAAGGAAATCAAGTCAATACATGGAATGGTCAATGGCTTGCCCACCGTTATGACAAAGGAAATTACTATGTTGAACAACCTATGGCTGGATTCAGTCCATTTGAAACATCAAAGGAGGGAATGATGAGTATCGCTACCCAAACGTGGACAAAATTGTTGATTGGCGTTACAAGACAATTCTCCTCACCCAAAATGATGGGGTATGTTTACAATTTTGGCCAAACCAATACCACATTAGGTTTTATCCCTTTTAACTTGGAACATATCAGAAGGCCTATAGAACTTTATCAAAGGTTGTTTGGCGAAAAGGAAGGAAGAAAAGCCGAAGAACTTTGGGGTACGGAAAAAGGATTCAGGGCCTGTTGCAAAAAGGGCGCTATCGGAATTGAAGCCATGCAACCCAAAGGACTAAAACAATATATGACCGCAGACAAGGGCCTAAAACTGCCCAAATACGACGAGAATCAAATCATTAGTTTTCACACATATCAAATCTGGTTATTAGCTATGTTAAACAATCAAGAAATGTGGGACAAGTCCCTCGAATTTGCCAAGGCATTGAAATCCTATGCCGAAAGTGGCAAAAAAGGAAGAACCACAAACTCAAGACAAATAGACGAAGTGTTGGGAGCCACCAACAAACGCAGTTTTATGGAAGCATTAAGCAATATCGCTTCAGACATCTCTGGAATTGATTGCATCCAAGAGATTGCGATGACAGTAAATTCCATGCCGACCGACAATGTGCCTTACTTTTTGACCCTTGTCCGATTCCATGCAGCCGCATTAAACAATCCGAACAACAAACAATAAACACATACCATTATGAATTCATTCATTTATCTAAGAGCACTGAAACATGCAGAGCACACTGTTTTCTGCGTTCAAGACGGGCAAAAGACCTATTTTGACCCACAATTCAACCGCGTTGTCGCTTATTCGAGCGGCCAACAAGTAAAAAGATCCATTTTGGAAACTTTGACCGATGAGTTGGGCGTTCAGATGGCTCCCGTAACTTTCAATTACAACATCAACGCTAAAAAAGAGTTGGAAAACAAGGAGCCGTGGTCGCCATGTGACCCCAACTATGTTGACCAACTTTTGGGCGGCTGGATGCGTGCTGCTGGTGAAGGCCAGATTTTGAAACGTCGCAGTCCGCTTTCCATTTCAGCTATGCGTCCGATTCATCCATTACTTGCAGGTGTCGACAAGGAAAACCTGACTTTCGACCGTAGCGACCGTCCCGACCAACACCCTGTAAATGTGAGAATGGGCGACAAACTATTGACCGAAGAAGAGATTGAAGTCTATCTTCAAGATAACAACAGAACCCTGCCCCGTCGGAATTGGATTCCCGAAAACGCACGCACTTCGGGTTTGTTTGTTTATGACATTGCCATTGATTTGCGCACATTGTTCTGTGTTTCAACCAATCAGCACGAGCCAGAAATCTCGAAAGAGAAGATTGAAGAGTTGAAAGGCAAGGGATGGAAGTTAAGCAAAAACGTATTTGGTGAATGCCTTGTTTTGCCCAAAGAGGAACGCGAAAAAATCATTCACGCATTAGCCAAAGCCTTGATTAACTGGCGCATTACATCGAACCAGGCGCGCACATTCAGTTTGATGGAAACCTTGGCTGTGGCAATCAGCGACAACGCCAACACCTTGGCCGCCGCCATACGTGCCAAACTCGTTGACGATGGAGAGAAGCCCAAAGCAAAACCCATTGTTGACGAAACGGCAGGTGCAGATTTGTTTGTAACCCTACCTTGTTCAAGTTACATTGTCACCGAAAACGAATCCGCTGATGCCTTGCAAAAAGCGGAAACAAAACTGATTGAAATGATGATGGCATTTGATTATGAGCATCAACTATAATGGCATGTTTAATCGAACCTTTTGGAATTGAAATACTCTCTGAACGGTGTTCAGGAAGTCTCGGTAATGGCTTTTATCGAACCTTGTGGAATTGAAATACGCGCTGCACTGTGTTGAGAAAGTCGCGATACTTACTTTTAATCGAACCTTATGGAATTGAAATTTGCAATAGCCATCCTCGAAGGCGGCGGTGCATTCCCTTTTAATCGAACCTTATGGAATTGAAATACCTTCATGTTGTCCTGAGTGGTGATGAATCTGTGTTCCTTTTAATCGAACCTTCAGGAATTGAAATGACGAGATGCAACTCTATTCGTTTCGTGACACCGGGCTTTTATCGAACCTTATGGAATTGAAATCCCTTTGCCTTTGAGAAGTTTGTACATTCCAAGCTTCTTTTAATCGAACCTTCAGGAATTGAAATTGCAGGCGATTGGCCATGGTTTCAGCGTAGCAGTTGTTTTTAATCGAACCTTGTGGAATTGAAATTTAAAAGGTATGGTTGCAAACATTTCATTGAAGCGGCTTTTAATCGAACCTTATGGAATTGAAATAGTAGCGAGTACGAGGTACTTGTGGCGAAAACAAGCTTTTAATCGAACCTTTTGGAATTGAAATTCGCGAGCCATCACCTGCTAACGCAACGGTCTCCAACTTTTAATTGAACCTTATGGAATTGAAATGACTGAACGGCGGCACGGAAGATACCCGCCAGGCTACTTTTAATCGAACCTTATGGAATTGAAATTACCTTCGCCCGATGTCTTCAATGACGGAAGAAGAACTTTTAATCGAACCTTATGGAATTGAAATTTGGGGGCTTTCTCCACAACAGTTTTGTAATATTCACTTTTAATCGAACCTTATGGAATTGAAATCAATGGTTCTCGATCTCCATCTCTTCAAGAGGCAGAACTTTTTATCGAACCTTATGGAATTGAAATTGGATTGGCCGCTCTCGCGGCTCTGTAGGCGGAATGCTTTTAATCGGACCTTATGGAATTGAAATCACGAAGTGCCACGCTCTATTGGTTATCTGTTGCAGCCTTTTATCGAACCTTTTGGAATTGAAACTTCTCCACTATCTCTGTTGCAATGGCCCTAAGGTAGCTTTTAATCGAACCTTTTGGAATTGAAATCCCTTTGCACCAATGACCGTCTTGGCGACCTCGATGCTTTTTAATCGAACCTTGTGGAATGGAATGATTAAGCTACAAAACTTACAACTCCAGTAACCCGAACTTTTCGGAATATGGAATATGGATGTCTGTAAAATCAAATGAAAGTTGGGCGTTTTCTTTTAAGACATCATACATTCGCCTGCTCTGAGTATCTGCTGTAAGATAAAATGATGCCGAATCGCATTGTGCTTGAGCCAGCAACTTGACATCGTTTTGGATAACTATTCTGGCATCGACCTCCATCACTCCTTTTGCTTTGGCTTCGAATAATAGCCTAGCACATTCACCAGTTTTTACGGCATGGTTGGCATTGTATGGGGATAAAAGAATATTACGCAACGGAAGATGATCAATGCTGTCTCTTACACAAAACTCAGCAACGGCAATGGTGCTCATCCGTATAATGTAATCATTCTCCAAAAAAAACTTGAAGTAACCAAGAGCATTGTCATGCAATTCATTGGTCTCGTCCAAAAGGCGTATCACAAAACCCGTATCACAAAAAACGACCTTATTCTCTGTCATGCCAAACCTCCCCTAATTTCGTGCAAATACTCATCCACATTCAGACCTGACCATACGGGCGTGGATGCTGCGATCTTCTCCTTCAAATATTCCATATCGAACTTAGGCTCAAACTCGACAAGTTCTTTAAGTTTCAAAGACGAACTATCAATAGCACCTGTCATAATGTTTTGTTTTGCCGTTGCTATCACACCGAATTTCCTATACAGAGGATTGCCTTGATAACTGAATAGATATTCTTTGTCTACATCAATCTTTATCAACCCATCTTTTGTGTCCAAATGAATGTTCGACTTGCCTTTACCACCAGCATCGGTGAGCGTACCGTAATAATACACCTCGGCATCCACCCATAGACTTTCGGTGCGGTGCAAATTAGTCTCTGGAGTAACATACAGCACTTTATCACTCGCTTCAGATGAATGGATGCCTAATGAGAAATTGTTTTGAACGGCAAACTTTTGAAGTCCTTCGATGGCAATAGCAGTCTTGGGTTCCAAAACATCCAACGGATGAATTGACGAAAGCATGAGAGTAATAATGGAGGCAAACTCCGCAGCCTTTTGACGACTAACCGTAAACACATTGTTGACAGAGCCACTTGTTATGTGGTATGTCACAACAGGACGGTCTTTTTTCTTTTCCAAATCAAGCAAATCAAAGGCATAATCCAAAACATCACGCATAAGCGAAATGTCATAGTTCTCGGGAGTAAGCGGTTCAGCACCATACTTGCCCTCAACATGTATTATCACCTGTCCTTTGTTTTGCATTTTATCCCATTATAGACCGCAAAAATAAGCATTATTCTTAATGTATGGTTTTCTTTTTCTATTTTTTTCTTCCTTGCGGCCTATAATCCGCAGAATCTGCGGTTAATTATCCGCAAAAGTTGCGGCTTATTATTTTGCATCAGATTAAACCCTATCTTTGCGCCAAATTAGCAACCCGATGACCATCAATACCGAAAACCGCCGCCAGACCCCACCCATCGCGCTGATTTCCATCGTGATCGTGGCCGTCGGTGTGGTGTTGTTTACCCTCAACTTAATGCTAGGCTCGGTGTCCATCCCCTTTGAAGAATTCAAAAACGCGGTCTTTGGAAGCGAAAACTCCACCTACCGCGCTATCATATTGGATTACCGTCTGCCACAAGCCATCACGGCGTTGCTGGCAGGCATTGGCCTCTCTGTTTCAGGTCTTCTAATGCAGACTTTATTCCGCAATCCCCTTGCCGATCCTTCCCTGCTTGGCATCAGTAGCGGGGCAAGTCTTGGCGTGGCCTTGGTGGTATTGGTGGCAGGCAGCTTCGGCGGCATTGCCGTCAGCACCCTAGCTTTGTGGTCGACTTTCGGTGTGGCCATAGCGGCCTTCGTGGGAGCGTTTTTGGTGTTGCTGCTTATCCTTGCCTTGAGTTCAAGGCTGAGAAGCATGGTCAGCCTGGTGCTGGTGGGCATCATGATTGCCTACATCGCGGGCTCAGTCACCGACATTCTGAAGTTCTTCAGCCAGAAGGAAGGGCTGCATTCCTTCGTCATCTGGGGCATGGGTAGCTTCTCCAACGTGAGCAAGGCCCAGCTGCCGTTCTTCGCCATTACTGTCATAGTGGGCAACGTTGGCGCTTTCCTATTATTTAAGACATTAAACCTCTTACTCCTCGGCGAGCGTTATGCCGAAAACCTTGGTGTCAACATCCGTCGGAGTAGTATGCTCATCATCTTGGTGTCAGGCTTCCTCACCGCTATCATCACGGCATTTTGTGGCCCCATCGCCTTCTTGGGCTTGGCGGTGCCGCATATCGCCCGATTCCTGTTCCGAAGTAGCGACCACAAGCTACTCATCCCTGCCACGGCCTTCATTGGCATGGATTTGGCCTTGTTCTGCAACCTCATCGCGCGTCTGCCCTCGTTCGAAGGCAACTTGCCCATCAACTCGGTCACGGCACTGATTGGTGCGCCCATCGTGCTATGGGTCATCTTCCATCGACAACGGTTTAGTCAAACACATTAAATGTTTCTTTATGGATTGCTTCGCAAGAAATCTATCAAAAATGAAATAAGAATCAATCAAAAAATGTTGAGAGTCAAACCTGAAATAAGATTTTTAAGATTTTGAATAATAGATTTTTGAACGATTTCTTGTCTGAAAGACAATCCCAAAAACAAACAAAAAATGCAAGAGGTCTTAAACACATCGAACCTTCTCATCGGCTACAAAGGCCAAGCCTTGATGCCCGAGATCAACGTGAGTTTCAATGAAGGCGACATCGTGGCCTTGGCGGGTCCCAACGGCTCGGGCAAGACAACGCTGTTCAAGACACTTTCGGCCAGCATCAATCCTATTGGCGGTGAAGTCAGCCTGTTCGGAAAGAAGCTGCAGGACTACCACCCAAGTGAGCGCAGTTCCCTCTTCAGCCTCGTGCTGACCGAGAAGCCCGACGACCTCTTCCTGAAGGTCTTCGACATCGTGGCCGCAGGACGTTATCCCCATCTTGGACTTTTGGCCCGACTGAAACCCGAGGACGAACAAATCATCTACGACAGCCTCGAGACCGTGGGCATCAGCCATCTGGTCAACCGCAACTTCGTTTCCTTGAGCGACGGCGAGCAACAAAAGGTGATGATCGCCAAGGCCTTGGTACAGGACACGCCTCTCATCTTCATGGACGAGCCTGCCGCCTTCCTCGACTATCCCAGCAAAATCGAGCTGGTCAACATCATGCATAAGCTCTCACGCGAGAAGCAGAAGACCATCCTTTTCAGCAGCCACGACCTCGATCTGCTGCTCCGTCATGCCGATGTCATGTGGGTCGTCGCACCTCAGCAGCCTTTGCGCCAAGGAACGCCGAAAGAATTGGTTGAACAAGGGATTATTGATGAATACTTTAAGCCTATCGTGGCTAAGGAAGAGTTCTTTTGGATGAAAAATTAAAGGGCAAAACCAAGAACATTTATTTTAGAAAAACGCGTCTGGTAGAGGTCTGAAATAAACGATGTTTTTTGAAAAAAAACTCTAATGGTCCAATTCGGATAGCGCTTTTTGTGCTATTTCCATCAAACGTTTATATTCTTTGTCTTTACGCAAACCTTTCTTTAATAAAAGTGGGTGTATGAAGTTGATGACAATTGTGCCATTCTCGGATATGTAATAATCATTCTTCACAATGCTCGACGCTCTCGGCGTGTAATTATCACCAAGTACTTCTTGCTTAGCAATTTTATTAAAATGCTCAAAAACACCATCACCACAGCAAACAACAAAATCTAATTTTCCATAGAGCGCTATTTGTCGTGCAAGGTAATAATAACTCTCCGGATATTCTTTAAAATAACTATTTAATTGTGATAGATTACAGCTCGATTTGCCAGGCTTCTTTTTGATATCAATAACAGCCACTTTTTTTAGATTATTTGAACGATGCTTGGCATCACCTTGTTGATCAGCCTCAAAAAAGGATGGATAGTAATCGGCGGTCAAGTGCATCAAACCATAAATCCATCTGGCTGCATTGTCCCAAGTTCGCCAATTTTCACGCCCACTTATATGCCATTGCAAATGAGAACGAAGATTGAATAATTCCTTACGGTCTTCCGTCTTATTAATATCAAGCAGGTGGAACGGTTTCCTGTCTTTTCTTTTTTCATTGTAGTCCTTCAGAACAAACAAGATATGCTTTGGTGCGGCATCCCAAACATCTTGACATACTATTCCATCGTACATAAAACCATGTTTTGGATGGTTACGTTGTAACCACTCCATCCATTCCATAAATAAATCATGCTCTATTGCAGACATATTACTTCAAAACACGCAGCACTTTAGTTATACATTTTTTAAGTACTTGAACAACAAAAAGTTGTAAATAATTTAACCATGACAAAAATTACAGTTACCTTAGTGCTACAAATCAAAGCAACTGAAATCAATGACATGGCAAAGGTAAGCATAAAAACTGAGAGATACGCCTCAAAAATCATTATAGATTGGCAACAACTATGGTGATAGTTGACACCTTTTTTGTATTTTTGCACCTTAAATTATTGTAGTAATTTTTACTAAAATGCAGAATATCAGAAATATAGCGATTATCGCCCACGTTGACCACGGCAAGACCACCCTCGTGGACCGTATCCTTTATCAGTCACAACTCTTCAAGGAATCGGACGAAGCCCCTGGCCAACTCATTCTCGACAACAACGACCTCGAACGTGAACGCGGCATCACCATCCTTTCGAAGAACGTCTCGGTGCGCTACAAGGACGTGAAGATCAACATCATCGACACCCCTGGCCACGCTGACTTCGGCGGTGAGGTGGAGCGCGTCTTGAACATGGCCGACGGCGTGCTGCTGCTCGTCGACGCCTTCGAAGGCCCCATGCCGCAGACCCGTTTCGTGCTGCAAAAAGCCATCGAACTGGGTCTGAAGCCTATCGTGGTCATCAACAAGGTGGACAAGCCCAACTGCCGTCCCGACGAGGTGCAAGAGGCCGTCTTCGACCTGATGTTCAACCTCGGCGCCACCGAGGACCAATTGGACTTCCCCACCGTCTACGGCTCCTCGAAACAAGGCTGGATGTCGGACCATTGGGAAAACGTCACCGACAACGTCTCTTACCTTTTGGACGTCATCATCGACACCATCCCGCCCGCGAAGTTCGAGGAAGGCACGCCGCAGATGCTGATTACCTCGTTGGACTATAGCTCTTACGTCGGCCGTATCGCCGTGGGTCGTCTGAAACGCGGCGTCCTGCAAGCCGGTATGAACGTCTCTCTGGTAAAACGCGACGGCTCCGTCACCCGTTCCACCATCAAGGAACTCTACACCTTTGAAGGCTTGGGCAAGGAACGCACCAAGAAACCCGTCGAGGCCGGCGACATCATCGCGCTGATGGGCATCGACGACTTTGAGATTGGCGACACCGTGGCCGACTACGAGAACCCCGAGCCGCTGCCGCCCATCCACGTGGACGAGCCTACGATGAGCATGCTGTTTACCATCAACAACTCGCCTTTCTTCGGCCGTGAAGGCAAATACGTTACCTCACGCCACTTGCGCGAACGCCTCTACAAGGAGACCGAGAAGAACCTCGCCCTGAAGGTGGAAGACACCGACTCGCCTGACTCACTGATGGTCTACGGCCGCGGCATCCTGCACCTCAGCATCCTTGTTGAGACCATGCGCCGCGAGGGCTATGAGTTCCAACTTGGGCAGCCCAAAGTCATCCTGAAATACATCGACGACGTGAAGTGCGAACCTATCGAATGCCTCACCGTCCTGGTGCCCGAAGACTTTGCAGGCCGTGTCATTGAGCAGGTCAGCGCCCGCAAGGGTGAGATGACCCAAATGGAGCCCAAGGGCGACCGCATGTGTCTCGATTTCGACATCCCGTCGCGCGGTCTTATCGGCTTGAGAAACACGCTGTTGACCGTCACCGAGGGCGAAGCCATCGTTTCGCACCGTTTCAAGGACTACGAGCCTTGGAAGGGCGAGATGCCGACCCGCAATACCGGTGCTTTAATCTCGATGGAGACGGGCCAAGCCATCCCCTACGCTATCTGGAAGCTGCAAGACCGTGGCACCTTCTTCGTCAACCCGAACGAGGATGTGTATGCCGGTGAGGTCATCGGCGAGAACACCCGCTCAAACGATATCGTCATCAACGTGTGCAAGACCAAGCACCTCACCAACGTGCGTGCTTCGGGCTCCGACGAGGCCATCCGTCTCATTCCGCCCGTGCGTTTCTCATTGGAGGAATACATGGAGTACATCCGCGACGACGAGTATCTCGAGGTGACACCCAAGAGCCTGCGTCTGCGAAAGATTATCCTTGACGAGCTGGAACGCAAACGCGCCTCTCGCCGTGGTGAGGAATAATGTTGAAAAATATTTCCAAAAAGTCGGGCCGAGTGTCCGACTTTTTTTGTATTATTGCAAAATTATAGACAAGCGAATAATATTGTTTTCGCAGCGTTTTGTTTTTCTAATCAAATTATTGATAATTAAAAAGTTCAGTATATGTCCAAGATTAAGAAAGCCCTTATCATACTTTTTGTCATGATGGGATTGGCCTCGTGCGAGGTGCTAAACCAAGTGGCCCAGATGGCCAACTTCGCCAATTGCACCTTCAATTTCGCGAGCGTGAACCAGATTCAGATGCTCGGCATCAACCTGAGTAAAGGTATGTCGAGAGAGAACCTGAACGCCGTCCAACTGCTTTCGTTGGTCAATGCCATCTCGAACCGTCAGTTGCCTGTGTCGTTCAATGTTAACGTCGACGTGAAGAATCCTAACAGCATCGCCGCCGCCATGACCAAGATGGACTACATCATCAGCCTGAACGGTAAACAGGTTATCAGCACCACGATGAACCAGGCCATCAACGTGCCGGCCAACTCGAGCAGTGTGGTAACCATCCCCATCACCACCGACCTCTTCCAACTGTTTAGCGGTGAGTCGGCCGACGCCATCGTGAACTTGGCCTTCAAGCTGGCTGGTGCCAGCAGCGACCCTGTCAATGTGGGCCTGCAGGTGAAGCCTTACATCAACATCAACGGCCAGCAACCTGCCTATCCCAATTACATCACGATGAACAAGGTGCTGAATTAATTGTTAGATTTTAGAATAGAAAACGAGCAGAAATGGCGGATTTTAAGGAAAAACGCTTCAGTATCGACCCAGGCATGGGGAAAAAGATGGACGGCTGTCCCTACTCAAGTTTTGAGGACGGCAGCGACGTGAAAGACTATATCATCCCACCGAAAGGCTATGTGTTCAAAGGCTTTAAATTCGACCCCGACGCCTGCAACCAGATCTACGACGGCAAACTCATCGCCATCTACGAGAAGAAGCCGTTCAACGACATCCTCAAGTCGAACCTTTGGAAGTTCGTGCTGGCCTTGTTCATCATCACCGTCATCACGATAATTTCGATTTTGGTGGTCAATGTCTTCAAAAAGCCTAAGACACCCAAGACACCGGAGCCTAATAAGGCACCTGTGGCCGTCGTCGACACGACAAAAGCAAAAGAGACGAGCGAGTCTGTCGCAGGAGCCACCACACCTCTCCCAACCGACAGCATGAAGACAGAAGATGGTGCTGGTGTCATTGACCTCGGCAGCAAAGAAGGCGAAAAAGTGGAAGGGACATCCCAACCCGCAGCCGACGACCCCAACGTCCAATTTAAGCAAGAGTTTTGGACTTTGATTCGTCAGCGCGACTTTAGGATGGATTCCTACCATGAACTTTTTGTCAACTATAAAGGCAAGGTTGAAGGCGAAGAATTTGACTACCTGCGGCACACGATACTTAAGGACTATGCCAGTTTTAGAGCTTGGTACGACCAGTTGAAAAAAATCCCTGAAGACCAGTTACAGTCTATCAATACCGTTGATGAACTTAAAAAAAGAATCCAATAAACCCTCTAACTTTGTATCCTCCAATGTCTAATCCTGAAGAACATAAAGAGTTTTATTACGTTGATCCCGGAATCGGTAAAAAGCTTCATACTTGCCCTTATTCATTATCCAAGGAAGGAAATGACATTAGGGATTTTATTATTCCTCCTATTGGATACGAACTCACCGGTTTCATATTTTTCCCTCGTGAACATGAAGGAGATGGTTTTTATGATGGGAAAATCGTTGCCCAATACAAAAAGAAGCCTCTTCTTCCAAGATTAATAAAGCCTTCTTTGTACATATTGACTTTTTTGGGCATCGTTGGAATTTTAGGAATTCTGGCATATTTCCTTAATTCCCAACCTAAACCTGTATTTGAAGCATCCAACACACAGAAGCCCATGACCGAGTCCCCAGTCATATCCGCAGACTCGACAACCCAAACTCAAGTTTATTGCACTTCTACAAATACTGAAGTCGTAGAACAAAAGACAGAAGAAGTTGTTGTAGAAAAAGAGTCTGAAGAAACTATTGTAGAAGTAGAAAAAGAGAAAAAAGAAATTCTTGTAGAAGAAAAAAAGCCAGAAAAAGATATCGTAAAAGAAGAGCAAAAAGAAGTTCTTGCAGAAAAAGGACAAAAAGAAGTTCCTGTAGAAAAAAAACCAGAAAAAGAAGAAATACTGACAAAAGACTCATTCCAGCAAGAGTTCTGGAATTTGATCCACAAGCGAGACCCCAGGATGGACTCCTATCATAATCTATATGTCAACAATAAAGGTAAGGTGAAGGGCGAGGAATTCGACTACCTGCGCTTAGTCATCTTGGAAAACACCAAGGCTTACAAGGAGTGGATGAAGAAACTGAAGGCCGTGCCTGAAAGCGAATTGCAGGACATCAATACCATTGCGGCATTGCGTGACGCTTTGAAATAGACATTTTATGTAATCCTTAATACCGAAAGCGCTATGGAAGACATTAATAAAGTTCATATTTATCTAGTCGATCCTGGAATCGGGGAAAAAAGCGAGATTTGTCCCTACTCGGTATTTGAGGATGGACGTGACGTGCAAGCGTATATCCTTCCTCCCGACGGATATGAGTTATCGGGGTTCAAATTTGAGCCATACGAGTCTCCCGACAATTTCTACGACGGTAAGATCGTGGCCCAGTTCGTGAAACAAAAGAGTTTCATGGAAATTGCGAGACCCCATTTGGGAAAGTATATCACCGCCCTTGTCGTCGTAATTGGCATCATTGTGGGCATAATTCTATTATTCAGCCACCGCAACAATAAGAAGGAAGAAGTGGTGATTGAGTATCCCACCACAGAGGCCGTTGTGACGCTTAATGACAGCATCGATGCTATCCCAACGGATGAAGCAGAAGCACTAGAAGCCGTTGCCGAACCAGAGGCTGTTGTCGAACAACAAGCCACAAAAGAAGAACCTGTCAAGGAGGAAATCGTCAAAGAAGAAGTCGTCACAGAGGAAAAGGAACAAGATCCTGTTAACGAAGTCGTGGAAACTGAAATGGCACCGCTTCCAACCGCTGAAATGACAACTCAGTTCAAGGAAGAATTTTGGGCTTTGATTCACCAGCAGGAGAGTAAAATGCCCACTTATGGCAAATTATTCAGAACTTATAAGGAGAAAGCTGAAGGCGAGGAATACAATTACTTAGGCTGGACCATTTTGAGAAGCACTAAGGACTTCGCGGTTTGGAGCAACATCCTGCTCAGCGTTCCTTCCGACAGGATTTCCTCCGTCAATAACATCGACCAACTAACCAAGTTATTGGAAGAATACGAACAATAACAATTACAAATACTAAACACATCAATAATGATCAGAAACAACTTCATCAAACGCCACAACGGACCCACCGCATCGGATGCTGAAAAGATGCTCAAGGTCATCGGCGTGCAATCGCAAGAACAACTTGTCGACGAGATTATCGCTCCCGAGATTCGTCTGCCGAAAGACCTCAACATCGGCGAAGGCATGAACGAATACGAAGTCATCAGCCACCTCAAGGCCTTGGGTGCCAAAAACAAACAGTTCCGCACCTACATCGGCTTGGGCTACTACAACACCATCACCCCTGGTGTCATCATGCGCAACATCCTTGAGAACCCGGGCTGGTACACCTCTTATACTCCTTATCAGGCTGAGATCTCGCAAGGCCGTCTCGAAGCCCTTTTGAACTTCCAGACCGTCATCAGCGACCTCACCGCCATGCCGTTGGCCAACGCCAGCTTGCTCGACGAAGGCACCGCCGCCGCCGAAGCCATGCTGATGTTCTGGCACGCCCGCAGCCGCGCCCAAGTGAAGGCCGGTGTGAAGAAGTTCTTCGTGGCTGACGACGTGTTCCCGCAAAGCATCGAGGTCATCAAGACCCGCGCCCACTTCCAGGGCATCGAGGTTGAAGTGGCTCCTGTCGACAAGTTCGATTGCAGTGAACAATACTTCGGCATCCTGCTCCAGTGCCCCAACCAGTTTGGTGAGATCGTGGACAACCGCGCCAAGGTCGCCGAATGGAAAGCCAAAGGCATGCAGGTGGCCGTCGCTGCCGACCTCCTCAGCCTCACCCTCATCACTCCTCCCGGCGAATGGGGTGCCGACGTGGTCTTAGGTTCCAACCAGCGTTTTGGTCTGCCGATGGGATTCGGCGGCCCGCATGCCGGTTACTTCGCCACGACAGAAGCCTACAAGCGCGACATGCCCGGCCGTATCATCGGCATCAGCATCGACGCCCTCGGCAATCCGGCCTACCGTCTGGCCCTCCAGACTCGTGAGCAGCACATCAAGCGCGAACGTGCTACATCCAACATCTGCACTGCTCAGGCCCTGCTGGCCATCATGTCAGGCTTCTACGCCCTCTATCATGGCCCGGAAGGCTTGATTGAGATTGCCCACCACATCAACTGCCTCGCCGGCAAGCTGACCTCAGAGTTGGCCAAACTCGGCGTGAAGCAGCTCAACAAGCACTTCTTCGACACGCTGTTGTTCGAACTTCCTGAAGGCACCTGTACCTGCAAGGTGAAGGAAACTGCCGAGAAACACGGCATGAACTTCCGCATCATCGACAAGCAACACTTTGGCATCAGCCTCGACGAGACCACGGCCCGCGAAGACATTAATGAAATAGGTATTGTTGTCGCTGAGGCTCTTGGCAAACAACACGAAGAGCTGGTCTGCGACCCGAACTGCCAGAAGTTCAGCGGTATCCCGACTGAGATGCAGCGCACCTCCAAGTTCATGCAGGCCCCGATGTTCTTCAAATACCGCAGCGAGACCGACATGATGCGTTACATGAAGAAACTTGAGAACCGCGACCTCAGCCTCAACCGCTGCATGATCCCGCTCGGAAGCTGCACCATGAAGCTGAACCCCGCCACCTCGATGTACGCCCTCAGCTGGCCTGAGTTCGGCAACATTCACCCCTTCGTCCCCGCCGACCAAGTGGAAGGCTACCTCGAACTCATCAACGAAATGGAGAAAGACCTGTGCGAGATCACGGGCTTCAAGGGCATGAGCTTCATGCCTAACTCGGGTGCCAGCGGCGAATATGCCGGTCTGCTCACCATCCGCCGTTACCAAGAGGCCAACGGTCAGGGTCACAGAAATATCTGCTTGATTCCCGCTTCGGCCCACGGCACCAACCCCGCCTCTGCTGCCATGGCTGGTATGCAAGTGGTCGTTGTGGCTTGCGACGAGCACGGTAACATCAACCTCGAAGACGCCAAGGAAAAGGCCGAGCAATACAAGGACAATCTGGCTGCCTTCATGGTCACCTATCCTTCCACCCACGGCATCTATGAGGACGGCATCCGCACCCTTGTGAAGATCGTTCACGACAACGGCGGCCAAGTCTACATGGACGGTGCCAACATGAACGCCCAGGTCGGCCTCACCAGCCCCGGCTTCATCGGTGCCGACGTGTGCCACCTCAACCTGCACAAGACCTTTGCCATCCCGCACGGCGGTGGCGGTCCCGGCGTGGGTCCCATCGGCGTGGCCGAGCACCTGAAGCCTTATCTGCCTTCACACATCCTGTTCCACTGCGGTGGCGACAAGCAGGAAGGCGCCGTTTCAGCTGCTCCGTTTGGCAGTGCCCAAATCCTCACCATCACCTACTGCTATATCAAGATGCTGGGTGGTGAAGGCCTGAAGAAAGCCACCTTGGGTGCCATCATGAACGCCAACTACCTGAAGGACAGACTAAAGGACTACTATCCGATTCTGTACACCGGCAATCACGGCCATGTGGCTCACGAGATGATTCTCGACATCAACGGCATCCACAAGACCACGGGCGTGGCCGCTATCGACATCGCCAAGCGTTTGATGGACTTCGGCTTCCACGCTCCTACCGTGGCCTTCCCGGTGCACGAGACTTTGATGGTGGAGCCCACCGAGAGCGAGCCTATCGCCGAGCTTGACCGCTTCGTCGAGGCCATGATCCAGATCCGCAAGGAAATCAAGGACATCGAAGACGGCAAGGCCGAGAAGGACAACAATATCATCTCGCACGCGCCTTACACTGCCGAGATGCTGATGGCCAACGAGTGGAACTTCCCCTTCACTCGTGAAGAGGCCGGCTTCCCGATGAAGAGCGATGTTCAGGACAAGTACTTCCCGCACGTCACCCGCATCGACGACGCCTACGGCGACAGGAATTTGGTTTGCAAGTTCTCTGCTGAATAATTTGGTTCACGCAGAATTCGCAGAATGAAAAAAATCGCAGCCGTTTGGTTGCGATTTTTTCGTTTTGTCTGTACCGCAACCCAAAGTTTTATATCTTTGCAGCCAACAAAACACACATGTTATGTAGCAAAAACAACACATTGATATAGTATAATTAGCGATTTGAGGCTAATTCTTGATGCTCAATTACCACTTCAGTTCCTTCAGGAACACCAAATCAAGAATAAGTTTCCAAAGCGCCATGTTGTATGGCGTGGAAAGACTTGTTAGATTTGGTGGGCGTGGTAACCCGAGCATCAGACAAGAAATATCTTCCACGCTTTTTATATGTCATCCTTCTAAACGACAACACGACATGGCCACACAAAACCTCCATATCGGACAACTCATCAAAGCCGTTTTCGATGAAAGCGGAATGACTGTGTCAGAGTTTGCGAGGCAAATCCACCTTGAGCGAAGCACGGTTTACAGTATCTTTGAACGCCAAAGTGTTGATGCCATACTGTTAGCGAGAATTTCTTTGGTGCTAAAGCATAATTTCCTATCCGCTGTTGAGCAATATTATGGCTTAAGTCCTCAAACATCATCACTCACACTTCATCTTGACAACTTAACACCTGAAATAGTAATTCAGTTGGCCAAAATATTGAATGGAGAATCAGTTTTATAGTCGTTGATAGTTTCCACGAAAACGAGGATTATATCTATAGATTTTACAAAAGAGCAATGGGAATTGTGCATATTTTTGTAATGAAAACAATCCAAATTAATGTCAAACTTAAAAACAAAGAAAAAAATGAAAAAAGTACTTTCAATAGCAGTAATGCTTTTCGCTGGTATGTTCACTTACTGCTACGGACAAGATGTGAGGGTGAACATCAACAATCAAGATATTTCATCCAACACTAGTGAGTTCAAAATCAACGGAATCAGCTCTTCGGAAGATATTGGAGGCGTGGATGTTGAATTTAGAACTGAAGTTGTTGGTAATAGTAGCGTGGTTTTGTTTGTAAGTTTTACAAACTATAATCCTTTTCCGGTAACTGTATTGTCCATTTTATCTTATGAAGACAGACGTTATGGTGGAGACATAGAGGAAAAAGAAAAAACAATAACCGCTGTTCTCGGTGCAAACGGAACAAAAACAATCCAATTAAATGATTATTGGAGAGGATCTGGAGGAAGTGTAGAAGGATTAATCGTCAGGAAACTAGCACAATAAAATAAAAATCGCCCGCAAGAAGTTTTCCAGCGGGCGATGTTTTATTACACCATATCCAACTCTCGCTGTATAACGCAACGCCGCCGCAAAGTTTTGTTCCTTTGCGGCGGCGTTATTGAGATGCTTAGTCCGACAAACTTAATCCACATCGGCGCGAGCCATGGCGTCCTTGTAGTACTTCTGGTCGACGAAGACGTCTTCCTTGTACGGGTTGATGTGACGCTTGCGCGAGATGGCGATGATCCAGCACAATGCCGCAATATTGGTCACCAAGGCCAGAGCACTGATAAACAGCATCATGGACGGGTTAGCCGCCACCACCGAAGGATCTACAGTGGTACCCACAATGCCGTCAACTGCAGCTTGGCCGCCTGCAGCATAGAGAGCCTTGACGGTCTCTACGCCCTGGGGATAAAGCACGGGGAGGGTTGCCCAGCTGAACCACTGGCGACCGTCTTTGAAGGTCTCCTGGAAGAGCGGGAACACTTGGGCGAACATGCACCAGATGGCCAAGGTGTTGGCGCGGTTTTGGATCCAGCCGCCACGGTTCCACAGCAAGGCAGCGATGGTCGGAGCCAGCAGCAGGGCAACGCCGCAGTACCAGCTGTGCGTAGGCAGACAATTGTAGGTGTAGGCGAAGTTCCAGATGTCATAGACAATGATGTAAACCCAGGTCATGTCGGCCCAGATCATATCCTGCTTGTTCTTGGAAGGATAGACGCTCCACCAGGCCGTCATACAGAAAATGTTGATGAGACCAGCCACGCCGTTGAATACATTGTGCCAGCCGCCATACTGCCATACGCCCTCGGAGGTGAGCCACCACTTGTTCCAGCCCATGATGGCACTCTCAAAGTCGGAAGCGCAGGCGATGAGGATGTTGATGGCCACAATCACAAACGGGAAGGGCTTGAACCAATGCTTGGCGCCGATGCACCATTTGTATTTGATCATCATAAAACCGATGCACCCAGCCGTAGCCGCATACAATTTGGCGTAGTGGAACCAGCCCTGCATGTAGACGTGTGTTTGGTTCTCAAGCGCCCACTGGGATCCGTTGCGCACACCCAGCCAAATGGCCAGGAAGTAAACGGTGAGGGCCAAGGGGACCACCAAAAAGGTAACAATGCCGCCGAACTTGGTGCGACGGGCAAACTCATTCAGCAGAATGAGACCAATGAGGACGACAAACATCATTCCCCATTGCGAAAGGGCATTAGCCCCGTAGACTTGGAAAAACATAATCTAATAATTTTGAGGTTAAACTACTGTTTGTTTTAGATGGCGTTCTTTGAGCAAGGCGTAGCCTATCCATACTAGGGTGAGCACCACCGACATCGGAAGGCCGACGGTCAGCATCTCGCGAAGCATCACCTCGGCACCGCCCGTCTCAGTAAGGGCAGTGAAGAATGGGTATCGCCAAGTGACCTCGCCGTTGATAATGTGGTCGACGATGAGCATTACCGAGCCGCCCCAAAGCATCTTCTCCAATGCCGGTAACTGTCGCATCAGCGGACCAGCGCCGGGAGCTTCTATTTTCTTTGCGTTAATCTTGCGATAGGCTGAAGTGGCTATCGCTTGTGTCAATGGAACAATGAAACATGCCATAATATTCTGTTTTTATATCATTATACTCTGATTTCTTTGATTTCAACTTCGTTGCCGTGCAGGAGCCAGGTCTTGTTGCTGCCGCAATGCGGACAGGTTCGTCCATGGATTACGGTGGGGTATTCGCTTTTGCACGTGTCGCACCAGGTGACGGCGGAGATAGTGTTACACCGCAAATCGCAGCCTTTCAGCAGCGGCTCCTTGTCGGCAGCCCACCGCCAACAGTCTGTGAGCAGATGAGGCACCACGGTCGACACCTCGCCGATGTCCATCACCACGGATTCCACATGCTCCACGTGGTTTTCCTCGGCCACCTGCTTGACGTCGCGGATGATGTAAAAGACTATGCCTAGTTCGTGCACTTTGTTCAGTTGTTAGTTAGCAGTTGTTCAGTTATTCAGTTATCAATTCTTCTTTCCGAAGATGATTTTGCCGGTGCGTTTGAGCATATAAGGCAGTATGCCGCCGAACTTGTCCTCGGAGGTGCGCATTACACTGGCTTCGGGATTGTCGCGGAAGAGATGGATGGCGTCAAAGGCGCACTTGGTGGTGCAGATGCCGCAGCCGATGCAGCGGTTCGTGTCCACCACTGAGGCGCCGCAGCTCAGACAGCGGGCCGTTTCCTTACGCACTTGCTCTTCGGTGAAGGTGAGATGATACTCGGTGAACGGGTCGCGGTCATGGGCGTTGCCTTCCACCTGACGGGCGGTGTTGTCGTAACTCTCCACCATGATGTCATCTTTGTCAAGCTCGATGAAGTCGCGGCGGTTGCGTCCAATGGTCATGTGACCGTGCTGCACGTAGCGGTGCAAACTCTCGGCAGCCTCGTGGCCAGCCGCAATGGCATCAATGGCAAACTTAGGTCCAGTATAACAGTCGCCGCCCACGAAGATATCCTCTTCGGCAGTTTGGTAGGTCAACTTGTCGGCCACGGGATAGACGCCTCTCACGAACTCTACCTTGGTGCCCTTCAGCAGGTCATTCAAGATCACTGTCTGACCGATGGCAAAAACTACCATATCGGCCTCCAACGTGATGGTCTCATTCTCATCATATTGTGGAGAGAATCGGTGTTCTGCGTCATACACAGATGTGCATTTCTTGAAGACAATACCCGTAACCTTGTTGTCGCCGAGAACCTCCTTCGGCCCCCAGCCAGGGTTGATGACCACGCCATCCTCACGGGCCTCGCGACGCTCTTCTTCGGATGCAGGCATGATGTCCTCGGTCTCAAGCGAGAGCATCATAACCTCGGCGGCGCCACTGCGTTTGGCCACACGAGCCGCGTCGATGGCCACGTTACCACCACCGACCACGACCACCTTTTTATTGGTTGTTTGTAGAGACGCAAAATTTTGCGTCTCTACGGAAGGTGTTCCGCAATTGCAATGATGTAAGAAATCGACGGCTGTCGTGGTACCTTCAAGGGTCTCGCCCGTGATGCCGGGCAGTTTGCCTCCCTGACATCCGATAGCCACATAGAAGCCCTTGTAGCCCTGTTCGCGCAGCTGTTGTATCGTGATGTCCTTACCAACCTCCACGCCAGTTCGGATATCCACGCCGATTTCGCGCATGATGTCGATTTCGGCCTTGATGACAGTCTTGTCGAGCTTGTACGACGGAATGCCATATTGCAGCATACCGCCAGGGATTTCGCTCTTCTCGAACACGGTAGGCTTATAACCCATGGTGGCGAGGTAATAAGCGCAACTCAAACCCGCCGGACCGCCGCCGATGATGGCAATCTTCTCCTCCCAGCGTTCAAGGACACTTGAAGCGATGTTGATTTCAGGTACGAAACGCTGCTCGGCGTTGAGGTCTTGTTCGGCAATGTATTTCTTCACCGCATCGATGGCGATGGGTTGGTCGATGGTGCCACGGGTACAGGCATCCTCGCAGCGGCGGTTGCACACACGACCGCAGACAGCGGGGAACGGGTTCTCGCGTTTGATCAGCTCCAATGCCTCGCGGTATTTGCCTTCGGCGGCTTTCTTCAGGTAGCCCTGCACGGCAATATGCGCCGGACAGGCCGTCTTGCAGGGAGCCGTACCCGTCGGATAGCAATTGATGCGGTTCTTGTCGCGGTAGTCCTCGTCCCACTTGTCCTTGCCCCATCTGGCGGCATCAGGCAGCTGCTGCTTGGGATAGGTCTGCTCGCCGTGCTTGGTGCAAAGCTTCTGTCCGAGGCGGACAGCACCGGCAGGACAGTATTCCACACAGCGGCCGCAGGCCACGCAGTTCTTCGGGTCCACTTTCGCTACGTAAGCGCTACGTGATAGGTTCGGTGTATTAAACAGTTGCGAAGTGCGCAGGGCGTTGCAAATCTTGACGTTACAGTTGCAGATGGCAAAGATTTTGCCTTCACCGTCAATGTTGGTCACCTGATGCACGAAGCCGTTGTCCTCGGCAATCTTTAAAATCTTCATGCACTCATCGTAGGTGATGGCGTGTCCGCGCTTGGTTTCGATGAGGTAGTCGGCCATATCGCCCACGCCGATGCACCAGTCACGGTAGTCGTCGGCGCAGCCTTCATCGAGTTTTTTGCGACCGTAACGACATGAACAGATACCTACTGCAAGGTGGCCTTCATAGCGTTTGAGCCAGTAGGAAATATGCTCAATATCAGCGGTTTCGTTCACCATGCTGATGGCTTTCTCCACGGGGATGACGTGCATTCCGATACCGCTTCCACCCATCGGGACCATAGGCGTGACCTTCTCTAAAGGCAAGAAAGTCATCCTTTCGAAGAACATGGCCAACTCGGGGTGCTTGTCCATCAGTTCCACGTTCATATTGGTATATTCGGCACTGCCTGGCACGAACATTGGCACCCAGTATATACGGTCTTTGCGCTCAAACGAAGTGCCCGGTACCGGGCCTTCCTTGGTGTATTTATCGCCGTAGTCATACTCCAGCATACCGAAATAGGCCAGTTTGTCGAGCAACTCGTCAAAAGTCTCGTCGTTTTCCGTGTAGTGCTTCTTTCGGTTCCATTCCACCAGTTCGGTGTAGGGATGATGCTCGCGCACGGTGAAAGCCTTGTGGCTGATGACATCAAGCAGCAGGTCGAGAGAGGCTTCACGGGTCTTTGCGTCCATCTCGTCCTCGAAGATGCAAGCCAGGCCCCAATATTCGGGAGCATCGGTATCCATCTTGATCTTACCGGGGATACGGTCGGTGATTTTTCTCACCAGCTTGATGAGCTTGGGATTGGGATTCTTGTCGCCCTTGTGTTTGGGGACGTATTTGGTGGATATTTCGGGCATGGTTTTCAGTTGTTAGTTGTTCAGTTATTCAGTTGTTCAGTTTAATTGATAATTGACAATTGAAAATTGAGAATTATTTTTTTCCAGTTCAGGACTTCTTGAAGGAGCCAGTCGACAAAGGCTTCGATTCCTTCGCCGGTTTTGGCGCAAATGGGGAAGACTATGGCTTGGGGGTTGCGTTGGCGGATGTATTCGCGGCAGCGGTCAAGGTCGAAGTCGAAATAGGGCATCACGTCGGTCTTGTTGATGAGCACCACGTCGCACACCGTAAACATCAACGGATACTTCAGCGGCTTGTCATCGCCTTCGGGAACAGAGAGGATCATGGCGTTGCGCACCGCTCCAGTGTCGAACTCGGCGGGACAGACCAGGTTTCCCACGTTTTCCAAAATGACGAGGTCGTATTTACCATCGAGGGCATCAAGTCCTTGTCGCGTCATCTCGGCATCAAGGTGGCACATGCCGCCTGTATGCAGCTGAATGGACTCCACGCCGGTAGCCTCCTTCATCTTACGGGCATCCACGTCGCTGTCGATGTCAGCCTCCATGACCGCCACACGGATTTTATCCTTCAGGCGGTTGATGGTCTGTATCAGCGTGGTCGTCTTGCCGCTGCCGGGAGCCGACATCAGGTTAAGCAGGAATGTCCCACGCTCCTTGAGTTCACCACGCAGGGCGTCGGCATCCTTGTCGTTGTCGGCAAAGACACTCTTTTTGATTTCAATCACTCGCATTTCGTCCATGATATTGTAGTTCTGCATTTTATAGAACGTGTGCAAATTTACGGATTTTTCAATGCAATTGCACAAATGATTGAAAAAATGTTTGTGCAAAAGTAGGGCAAAATGCTGGCAAAACCACAAAAGAAAAACCCTAACTGATTGATAATCAATTAGGATTTTGTTTTTAGGGTGCCCCGAACAGGAGTCGAACCTGCACACCTCTCGATATACGCACCTGAAACGTACGCGTCTACCAATTCCGCCATCGGGGCTTGGTGCTGGTGCCCAGGACAAGAGTCGAACTTGCATGCCGTAATCGGCACTACCCCCTCAAAGTAGCGTGTCTACCAATTTCACCACCTGGGCTTAGCGGCTGCAAAAATACAACTTTTTTCAATTACACAAACGTTTTCAAGAAAATTTTTCTTTCCTCCCCTACTCACGCCTTAGAGCTTTCATCACCCAAGCAAAAACACTACGAATCCATCGCACTGATTTTCAACACGAATTGCCACCAATAATCACGAATTTTTCATGAATTTAATTTTTGATCATTCGTGGCTAATTCACGGTAATTCGTGTTTAAAGAAGAAAAATGAATAGATTTGCGTTTTTAAAAGTAAAATTCCTTAATTTTGAAGCCGTTAAAACCATAATGATTATGCTTACAGAAAAAGACCTTCAACAGCTTTCGGAAAGAAACATCACTGAAAATCAAGTAATACAACAAGTTGCACAACTCAAACGCGGCACGCAATATGTCCAACTGATGCGCCCCGCCACCCCTGGCGACGGCATCCTGCCCATGGACGAGGAACAGGTGGCGATGATGACCGCCGTGTTCGACGCCGACAAGGAATTCTATCAGTTCACCAAGTTCGTCCCCGCCTCGGGTGCCGCCTCGCGCATGTTTAAGGACCTATTCTCGTTTGTTGAAACGGGTGAGGACAGCAAATTCACGGAGATTTTCTTCGCCCACATCCACTGCTTCGCTTTCTTCGACGACCTCAACGCCGCTGCGAAACGCGTCTACGGCACCGACATCGACAGCCTGCTGCAACAAGGCCGCAAGGTGGACGTGGTGAAGGCCCTGCTACTCGAAAACGGCCTCAACTACGGCAAGCTGCCTAAGGCGCTGCTGAAGTTCCACCACTACCCCACCTTCAACCGTCTGGCGCTCGAAGAGCATCTGGTGGAGGCCGCCCGCTATGCCACCGACAACGAAGGCGTGGCCAAGCTCCACTTCACCGTGTCGCCCGAGCACGAGGAGCCTTTCAAGAAGACCGTCAACGCGCTGAAAGCCGACTACGAGAAGAAATACGGCGTGCGCTACGACATCACCTATTCCTGCCAGAAGCCTTCGACCGACACGGTAGCCATCGACGCCAACAGCGAGCTGTTCCGCGAGGCCAACGGCAAGATCCTGTTCCGTCCCGGCGGCCATGGTGCCCTCATCGAGAACCTCAACGACCTCGGCGAGGAGATTGTCTTCATCAAGAACATCGACAACATCGTGCCCGAGACCAAGGCACAGACCACCATAGCTTATAAAAAGGTGTTGGCGGGTCTCCTCCTCCACCTCCAACAGCGCACCTTCGAATACCTTGAGATGCTTGACCAAGGCGCGGTAAGCTCCGAAGAGCTTGACGAGGCCCTGCGTTTCGCCAAGGAGCAGCTGATGATCGACATCCCCGATTTCGTGAACGACTACAATGACATCGAGAAGATCGACTACCTCTACAACAAACTCAACCGCCCGATGCGCATCTGCGGCATGGTGAAGAACGAAGGCGAGCCTGGTGGCGGTCCCTTCTGGGTGAAGAACCTGGATGACGAGGTGTCGCTGCAAATCATCGAATCCTCGCAGATCGACCACAAGAACCCGCAACAGGAGGCCATCTTCCAAGGCTCGACCCACTTCAACCCCGTCGACCTGGTGTGCGGCTGTTGGAACTACCAAGGCGAGGCCTTCTGCTTGACGGACTATGTCGACCCGAACACCGGCTTCATCTCCAACAAATCGAAGGACGGCCGAGAGCTGAAGGCCCTTGAGCTGCCCGGCCTCTGGAACGGCGCCATGGCCGACTGGATCACCATCTTCGTCGAAGTACCGATTGAGACCTTCAACCCCGTGAAGACGGTGAACGACCTTTTAAAACCGATGCATAACTGATAAACCTGTTGAATTGTTGACTGTTGAACTGTTGAATCGTTTGACTGTCAATATTTCAACAATTAAACAATCAACGATTAAACAATTCAACAATAAAAACGCCATGACACTTACAAAAGAAGAATTCAAGACCTTATTGATGCTTTATGCCGCCAACATCGATGGAATCATCCAATCGGAAGAAGTAAAAGTGATGCTCGAGAAGAGCGGCTTCGACACCGTGGAAAAGATGGAAAAGCTGTTCGCCAAGATGAGCGACCTTGAAGTCCTCAACTGCATCCGCGAGAACAAGGCACAATACGCCGCCACCGAAGGCGACCGCCTTGACCTCATCCATGACCTCTGCGCCGTCATCGAAGCTGACGATAAAACAACAGTGATGGAAGAGATGATGGTGAGGGCAATCAGGAGAGTGATGGAGTGAATTATATAGATTGAATTGATCAAATATTATGATCATTTCATGAGTGGATAGTTTTAAATACGCTATTGACGAGCATTAGTTCGTTGCTTTACAAAACTTGCATGTTTGGTCAGCATAATCGGTTTGTTGCCTCATCATCCGAAGAGCTTATATCCGAGAAGATCAGCTGCAAATCTGTTGAGAACATATCCAGACTAAACGGGAATGGGCATGGGCGACAGGGAAGGTTGCCGTATCAACAACAAATAACTAACGATTAAGAATCTGAATTATGGCAAAAAAGAAAACGTACGACATCTTTTTGAGTCATTCAAGTCAAGACAAAGTATTTACTGATAAACTACACGGTTTATTAGAGATTGCCGGGTTTCATGTTTGGTATGACGAGAAAAAACTGACGGGCAACACGCATTTGTTATTATGTCTTCCGAACTACATTAAAGAAAGCGAGTCGTTTATCGTGATTCTTTCCAAAAGTTCATGCAAGTCTGTATGGGTTCAAGACGAGTATGGGTATGCAAGAGGGTTGATGGACCAAGGCGAGCTAAAAGCTATCATTCCAATTGTGATTGACGATTGCGAAATTCCAGGTTTTTACAACAATTACAAATGGGTGGATAGTAAAGACGGGCTGACTCCAGATGTTTTTTTTGCAATACTCACTTCGCTATATGGTAGTGCGGAGAATATGCGAGAGGAAAAGGATGTGTATGTTAGCTATTCATGGAGAAAAGAGGAGCAGCAAATGGTCAATGCTGTTTTTAGTCAATTAAAGCGAAAACAATATAGAATTATTGGGGATGCTGGTAATCAGTCCGTTTATGATGAAGATGATAGGATTCGACGAATAATGAATACGTGTGGTGCGTATGTAGGAATCTTACCATATAGAGGAGAAGCCAACACCTCTCGCTATATTATTGATGAGATACGAAAAGCTCAAGAATGTGAATTACCTGGATTATTGATTGCAGACTCTCGGGTGCAGAATCTTGAAGAATTCTCGTACCCTCTAATAAAGATTGATGACCCTGAAAACATTGATAGCACTATTCTTTTAAATCATATCAACCAACTGAAAGTAGAACGACCCCAAAAACCGCATGTGTTTTTTGCCACAAATTTAGACAGGGATAGACAGAACATCAATGAGCATATTAGGAATTTGGCCGGAGTGGTTACCGCTACCCGCTGTATTTTGGGAGAAGACATCAACAAAGGCGGCCTGCAGCAGCAGATTATAGACAAGATAAAAAGCGCCTATGTTATGATTACCGACATTACAGGCGATGAGCAATGTATAAAATGCGAATCCGAGGGCAAGGTGAGTAAAGAAAAGACTTACAGGTTCAACACCTGTATCGAGGCAGGCATAGCGCGTGGGGCGGACACTGATTTGTTCATTATTGCCAAAGAACCTCGAAAAGCGCCACCATTCATGTTCAGGGATATTGAAGTTCGCCATTATTCTGATGATTGTACATTATTGGCCATTGTGCATAAGATATTGAGAGGTTATAGAAGAAGCGTGTTGTAAGACAATAGGTTAGAGATGAAAGACAATAGCAACAACGAAATATGGGTATTCCTTTCTCATTCCAACAAGGATTACGAGAAAGTGCGTCAAGTGAGGAATCTTTTGGAAGAGCAATCACTTAGGCCACTAATGTTTTTTCTGCATTGTTTGGATGATGACGATGAAATAGATTCGCTGATTAGGCGTGAAATCGATTGCCGAACTAGATTTATTCTTTGCGACAGCGAGAATGCCCGCAACTCGCATTGGGTACAGAAAGAGGTGGAGTATATCAAATCACAGAACCGCATCTGTGAAACCATTGATCTTTCAATGGACATAAACGAGATTTTTGCTCATTTACAAGAGTTTATCAACAAGACAAGGATCTTTATATCATACAATCGAGAGCAGCTCCAACTGGCAAAATCGGTGTACGAACGCCTAGTACAGTATGACTTTTCCGTATATATTGACACGTTTTGGGATTTCAGCAAAGACTACCACCAAAACTACAACGACGCTCTGCGTTTTTTGGAAGACTCAGTAGTCAAGACAAACGGTTATGTAGTTGCCATAATGGACGAACGAATTCTGAGCGGAAGTAGCAGTTCTCGGTATGAAATAACAAAGGCGATACGTGATAATAAAAGTCTTGGAAAAGAAGCCCCCAATATTATTCCGTTTGTTACGCAGGATTCCTTGTTACGCTTAATCGAAAAGGATGAGGAACTATTTCCATTGACTGCATGTAATATCCAAAGCCTTGAATGGGTTGACAAAGAACAACGGAGTGATGAGATACTAAAAAGAATTGTCACTCAACTGATGGCACCAGGTTCAATCAAAGTACAAGCAGATAACTTTTGTCGTCAATCGAAAATCGAAGAAGCGCGTTTCCTTTATAGATTATTACCAGAAAACGGCAATAAAAGTGTCTTGACAAGTGAATCCGGTCTCTTTTTTGTTAATACGGACGGAATAGTGCAACGGTTTGAACCATCGGAAGACAATCCAATTGTGGATGATGTTTCGGATAATCAGGCAACCCATACCAGCAAGTCAATCCGGACTATGATTATCCCTAAAGGCGTGAAAGGCTTTGTTTCTAGTTTCATGCGTGGAGTCAGGGTTTTGGAAAGATTTGAACTCCCACAAGGTCTGCAAAGTATTGGGAATACCTCTTCTGACTTTATGAATGAGGCAAATTGCGTCTTTGCTGACTGCGTCTTGCCCACCGTCAAATTGCCTGACAGCCTTCAAGAAATCGGCGACTTCGCCTTTGGGCATACGCACATCGAAGCACTATACATTCCAGAAGGCTTGAAATCGCCTTATGGCAGGCAGTTCAAGGATTCACGCATCGGGACTTTGTATCTGCCTAAGGCATGGGAAGGCAAAGCCTATTTGAAAGAGAATGGCGCATTGGAGGCTCCTTTCATCAACTTTGGAGAAGAACGTGGCTGGCTGTGCTGGCCAAGCACAAAAATCGAAGAACTAAAGTTTTATTAATTGATTTTTTAATATTTTTGCATTTTAAGATTTCTTACATATTGCCTAATATAATCCACGATATGAGCAACACTGCCTACACCCCCCACCCCATCGACACCTCAGATGTCGAACTCTCTGACGAGCTGAAACAACTCACCGAACAGATGGCCCGCAACGTGCACGACAACTGGGCTGTCGGCCGCATCAAAGAAGGCTGGACCTATGGCCCCGAACGTAACGACACCCTCAAGCAGAATCCCTGCCTCGTCGACTACGACGACCTGCCCGAAAGCGAGAAGGAGTACGACCGCAACACGGCTGTCGAGACCCTGAAACTCATCCTGAAACTGGGATGGAAAATCGAGAGCAAACAATAAAATCAATTCAATATGGACACCCTTTACTTGACTTGCGACACCATTGTCGCCAAAATGAACGAAATCACCGTTAATCTTCAACCAGCCGAGCAATGCAAATGTGCCTGTTGGGCCGATGTGATTATCACATTCATCATTTGTGGAATGATTACTGCCATTGCCATTGTAGGTGGTATCAAATTCTTCGATTGGAAAAAAGACCAATTAGACAAAGAGAACAAACAAAAGGAAGCGGAAAAGGATTGGAAGATTGAAGATTCAAACCGCGAACAAATAGCAAAGCTGCACGAGAAAGAGTTGGAATACAAAAAAGACCTCGTACTACCTAAAAATGACAGAAAGTTCACACATACTGCAATAGATGACGCAAACGATCCATATCTTGCAGCCATTGATCGCATCATTAAAGAATTGAAAAATAAGGAATAGGACAAGCGATACCACCGTACTTGCCGCCATATCGACTCTTCCCCTGGATCCTGAAAATGGCAGAGAGTTAGACTCTATTTTCCTTCCTTAAACCTCACGATGGCATCGATGATTTCGTTGTTGTCGTCGCTGATGGTGAGTAGCATGTTCTTGTAGACTCCACGGTCGCTGAGGTCTTTCAACAGTGTGTAAGCTGGCATGTAGTTGGTATAATAATCTTTACCCATGAAAATCATTGGGCTGGCATAACCTTCGCTTTCGTAGTGGTTTTGCCCCGCATCTTGGAAGATTTCCTGCATGGTGCCCGCGCTGCCGGGCGTGTAGATGATGCCGCCCTTGGCGATGGTGACCACGCCGTCTTCGCGGACGCTGTTGTCGAAATACTTGGCGATGTCAGTGGCGAAAGGTGCCGTCGGTTCGTGACCATAATACCATGTGGGGATGGCGAGGCTATGATAGTCGGATTGAAGCGGGAACCATTCCATCACCTGGAAGCTACGGCGCAACCAGCCTTCATCGCGGAAGGTCGGCGAGGGGGCAAGTATAGCGATGGCATCGTCCACCTCGGCCTCACTCCTACCCGCCATCCAAGCACCCAAATGCGCGGCTTCCATCGCACCTGGACCGCCACCCGTCACCATCAGTCGGCCCATCTCGGTAAGTTTCTTGCTCAACAGGACAATCTGACGGTATTGCGGGTCGTCACGACGTTTGGCATGACCGCCCATAACCCCGATGACATCCTTCTCGTCATACAAATCAAGCATTTTGTAAAGTTGATGCGTGATGAAATGGTCGTGAAGAGCGCGCGCCAGAGTCTCCAACACATCATGACCACGTTTGCCTTGGGCGATATAATGCCGATAGACTTTCGTGTCATAACAATTCTCGAAGGTGGATTCATCGTGATAATCATAGCCTTCATACAGCCTCTTGCTGTCATACAACTTATTGATAATGGTATCGAAAGGCTTGCCCAACTTGCGGACATAGACGCTGAAATCTTTGTTGGATGTAATCTCCAACACACGATGGACGATGCCCGCAGCATCCAAACCGAACTTGTGCATCAAAGCGAAAGGCTGTCCCGACTCGCCAAAGCGGTCGTTCATGCCAATGCGGCATACGCGAATGGGGTGGTTCTCGGCCAAAAACTCCGTCACGGCACTGCCCAAACCGCCAGCGATTTGATGTTCCTCAATAGTAAAAATCATTCGGGTTTCCTCAGCAGCCTTGTTGAGAATGTCGCCATCCAAGGGCTTGATGGTGTGCATGTTGATAACGCGGACGGAAACATTCATGTGCTCCAACATGTGAGCGGCTTCCAAGGCTTCCCACACTTCATGACCCGTAGCCACTAGGGTAATGTCGCTGCCGTCGCGCATGAGCTGAGCCTTGCCAATCTCAAACTCCTGATTCTCGTCGGTGAAATCAGGCATGGGTTCGCGGCCGAAACGGACATAGACAGGTCCCTTACATTCCAAAATGGCCTTCTCGGTAGCGATTTTGGCTTGCGTGGCATCACATGGCGAGATGACCGTCATGTTGGGCAGCACACGCATGGTGGCGATGTCCTCCAAAGCTTGGTGCGTGGCGCCGTCGGGGCCCACTGACACGCCTGCATGAGCGCCGCCGATGACGACATGCGCATTGTTGTAGCACACCGAGACACGAATCTGGTCGTTGGCGCGATGCGCGGCAAACACTCCGTATGTGCTGAAAACGGGAATCTTCCCACCCAAAGCCAGACCGGCAGCCGTCGCCACCGCATCCTGCTCGGCAATACCCATGGAGAGAAACCTTTCGGGAAGAGCCTCGGCGAAAAGGTTCATGCCTACCGAGTTGGTGATGTCGGCACCCAGACCGACCACCCTGTTGTCCTTTTGTGCCGCAGCGAGGACGCCCTCGCCGAATCCAGCCTTTGAGGGTTTGTTGCCTTTATTGATGTAGTTCATATTTTTGACTTCGAGACACGAGACTTCGAGACACGGGACAAAAACTCGCGTCCCGTAGTCCCGCAGTCTCGCGTCATTTTATAATTCATTTAAAAACACAGGCAGTTGTTCTTTAGTCGGCACCCTGCCATGCCAACGATAATCGTTCTCAATGCTTTTTACACCCTTGCCCATGATGGTGTCGGCGATGATGACGGTAGGCCTCCCCTTCTCTTTGTCAGCCAAATCGAGAGCCATCTTGATTTGGCTCAGATCGTGGCCATCAATCTCGAGGGTATGCCAGCCGAAGGCCGTCCACTTGTCGCGCAAAGGGTCGATGGCCATCACCTGCTCGGTGCCGCCGTCGATTTGCAGGCGATTGCGGTCGATGATGACACAGAGGTTGTCGACCTTGTAATGCGCCGCCGCCATGGCCGTCTCCCATACACTCCCCTCCTGCTGCTCGCCGTCACCCATGATGCAGAAAACACGATTGGGTTTGCCGTCCATCTTGGCTGCCAGAGCCAGACCCAAGGCCACGCCAAGACCTTGTCCCAAACTACCAGAACTAGTTTCAAGTCCCGGCAGTTGCGACTCATAGCTCGGATGCCCTTGCAACCGGCTACCCAATTTGCGCAAGGTAAGCATCTCCTCTTCGGGAAAATAGCCAGCCGCGGCCAAAGTCGCATACAACACTGGTGCTGTATGCCCGATGGACAGCACCACCTTGTCGCGGCCTTCCCAATCGGGACGCTGCGGGTCGTGGCGCAGATGGTTGAAATACAACACAGTGAAAATGTCCACCAAGTCGAGCGAGCCGCCCGTATGTCCCGAGCCTGCCTCCGCCAAAGCGGTCAATATCAATTCGCGGATGTGCCGCGCTTTTTCTTCCAAAGCAATCATATCAATGCTATTAAATCCTTGATCACGTAAAAGATACACACACAGGCATAAATAGTTTTTATGCCCGTGCCCAACAAGAAGCCGACGAACGAGCCGAACGCTGCCCGCCAGGCCTTATGATCCTCGGTGCCCGCCAATTTCTCACCGATATATGCTCCGATAAACGGCCCCAACAGCACCGCGATAAAACCGATGGGAAAAACGAAGGTGATGAAAAGCCCGAGAAACAAGCCTATCGTACTGCCTCTCACGCCCGCCTTGGTGCCGCCGAGTTTCTTCGTGCCCCATATCGGGACCACATAATCCAAAGCGAACACTACGGCGCCGATGAGGCCCATAATCAGCAAAAACTTCGTGGAATAATCGATGCCCTGGACAAACGATAAAGTCAACAAGGCAAGGAAACTGAACGGCGTTCCCGCGATGCCCGGCACCACGGCACCCACCAACCCCACCAGGGCCAGCAAGATGGCGACCACAATCAGCACATACATCATAACGCGTTCATTTTGACTGCGAAAATAGGAAAAATGTTTTGTTTTTCAAGAAATCAACCTTAAATTTGCACCATCAAACCACTTCCACATGAAAAGACTCCTACTCCTAATCACGCTATTCCTTTCAACTTCAAGCCTTTTCGCCTACGACATCATCCATCCTATAGGGGGACGTGCAGCGGCCATGGGTGGCTCGTCGGTGGCCTCGCAAGGGCTGTGGGCCATGCAAAACAATCCTGCGGGTATGGCCAATTTGGACAAGATCAGCTTTGGACTCTATTATGAAAACCGTTGGTTCTTGCCCGAGTCGGCCTACAAATGCGGTGCCTTCGCGCTGCCTACCAAGTTCGGCACTTTGGGAGTGAGTTTCAACCAGTTCGGCTCATGGAAATACAACGAGAACAAGATCGGTTTGGCTTATGCCAAGGACTTCGGTCGCTACCTGCAAATCGGCCTCCAACTCGACTACCTCCTACTAAAAATCGGCAACGAATACGGCAAATTCAGCGCGTTCACCTTTGAGCTGGGCATCCAGTCGCATGTCACTGACAAGCTGACTTTGGGCACCTACATCTTCAACCCGGTCAACTTCCGCTTTGAGCAAACCTTGAACCACGAGAAACTACCCATCGTGTTTCGTTTCGGCATGACCTACCAGTTCACCAAGGACTTTGTCGGGCAATGCGAAATCGAGAAAGACACTGGACGCGAGGGCGTCAGTCTGCGCGGCGGCTTGGAATACGAAGCCGTAAGGAACTTGTTTATCAGAGCCGGCGTGCAGACCAACCCTGGCATCCTCAGCTTCGGTATCGGCTATGGCATCCGCTTCGCACAAATCAATGTGGCGGCACAGCTTCACAACGAGTTGGGTGCCTCCGTACAAATCGGCATGGTTTTCAGCATAGGAAAGTGACATGAAACGGCTGGTTTTCACCATATTATTCCTAATAGTCGCTTTGTTTGCGAAGGCGCAAATCGCCATCGACACACTCAGCACAGATGCTCTGAACGCCCTGCTCATTGAGCAAGTGGAACGGCTGGCTGAAGACAACGACGAGGACATAGACTATGAAGACCTCTTGGAAAGCTATATCTTCCTCAGCGAGAATCCCGTCAACATCAACAGCGAGGATGTCAAGCAGTTGTTGGCGCTACGCCTGATTAGCGTGTTCCAGTACGAGGAATTGCTAAAATACCGCCGCTATTATGGCGACTTCATGTTTTTGGACGAGCTGGAGATGGTGGAAGGCTTCGACGAGATGACCTTAGCCATCATCCGCCCCTTGGTAAGCATCGGGCAGGACAAGGACAAAGACAAAATCACGCTCAAAAAGATGGGACGTTACGGCAAGCACCAAATCCTTGGCCGCTACGAACAAATCCTTGAGAAACAGCAAGGTTACCTGCCCATTGACGACTCCACGCTCTTGGCCAAGCCCAACTCTCGCTATCTCGGCAGCCCGCAGAAATACCAGTTCAGATACACCTATAACTATAGGAACAAAATCCGCGCGGGCTTCGTTGTGGAGAAAGACGCGGGCGAGATGTTCTTCACCGACAAGGTCAGCGACACGATACAGAAATTATTAGGCAGCCAGTACCGTCGCGGCTTCGATTTCGTCGGCTTCCACCTCTATGCCAAGGATTTGGGCATCGTCAAAGCCGCAGTGTTGGGCGACTACCAGCTGTCGTTCGGCCAAGGCCTCACCCTATGGTCGGGCATGAGCTTCGGCAAAGCGGGCGCAGGCAGCAGCGTGATGAAACAAGGGCGAGGCATCAGTCCCAAAGCTTCGGCCAGCGAATACGCCTTCATGCGCGGTGCGGCCGTCACCCTCGGCGGCGGACCATTCAGCGGCACCCTCTTCTACTCTAACCACTTGATTGACGCCAACGTCAGCCTGGCCGATACCATAGACAACGAAGCCGAACTCGTCAGCAGTATACAAGAGACGGGCTATCACCGCACCATCGGAGAACTGCTGGACCGCCACGCCATACGGCAACAGGTCATGGGCGGACATCTAGCATATGCCATTGCCCACTTCGAGATCGGCTATACGGCCCATCACACCTGGCTCAACGTGCCGCTTGAACTCAGGCCCAGCCATTACAACCAATACTATTTCCAAGGCAAGAGCCTCACCAACCAGGGCATCGACTTTAAGTTTGTGAAGGGAAAGTTTGCCGTTTTTGGAGAAGCTTCGATGAGCATGAACTTTGACAGCACGGCCCTTCAACAAGCTCAGGGACCGTTAGCTTTTGCAGGCTTGGTGGGACTGACCGTGAAGCCAGCGGGTTACCTGAATTTCACCGTCATGTACCGCGACTACGGCAAAGCCTACCAAAACCTGTTGGGCAACGCCTTCGGTGAAGGCAGCCGCAACCAGGGGCAACGTGGCATCTATCTCGGCGTGGAGGCTGCTCCAGCGCCCTATTGGAACATCCTCGCCTACGCCGACCAGTTCCAATTCACCTGGCTGACTTCGCAGGTCAACGCGCCGAGCCGTGGCCATGACTACTATTTGCGCATCAGTCATAGCTTCAGCAGACGCGTCAATGCCTACCTGCAATTCCGCTCGAAGACCAAGATGAAGAACTCCGCCGATGGTATGGTCTTTACCCACTACCCCATCTTCTACACCAAGAACGCCGTTCGCTTCAACATCAGCTATCAGGTATGGAATCTCCATTTCGGCAACAAGGCCGAATATGCGCACTACCGCAACGACGACGGCAGCAACGAGCACGGCTATTTCCTCTGCCAGGATATCGCCTATAAGCCTGAAAACAAACCTTATAGCCTCACCTTCCGCTACGCCATCTTTGATGCCAAAGACTACAATGCCCGCATCTACGCCTACGAAAACGACGTGCTATACAGCTTCAGCGTGCCCGCCCTCTACGGCAAAGGCATGAGGTTCTATCTTTTAGGAAAAGTGAAACTATTCAACGCCTTGACGCTCTACGCCCGCATCGGGCGCACCATCTATAGCGACCGCGACGAAATCGGCAGCGGCCTGACGCTGATTGAAGGGAACCATAAGACGGATCTGAAGGTAGAGGCGGTTTGGAAACTGTAGTTATTCCACCACCACCCTATTCACCTGCTGTTCTCCGCCAAAATTGCTCACCAAAGTATAAATCCCTTGACTCAAACCCTGTGTAGGAATCACAACATATTGTGTATTTGAAGCATTGGAATAAACGAGTCGCCCAGTCATGTCATAAAGTCTGATGGAAGCCTCGCCAACCTCAGCAAAGCGGACATTGACGCGGTCTTTGGCAGGATTGGGATAAATCTCAACGACTTGAGTCGGCCTTTCGACAGGCTCAGAGGCCTCAGGGGCCTCGATGCCCCAGGTGCCGCAGCCCGCATTGATTTCACGGTCTAGATAGGCGAAACGGTCGTCCAGCCAATTGCTCATATAGGACAGCTGGCTCTCATCGAGGGTGAAGGCAGGCCAGGCCTCGTGCTCGCGGTCGTAGGCGCCGCTTTCCACCAAGGCATCGTATTGGTTTTGAATCAATTCCATGATATGCTCTGTGGTCAGGATGTCGTTGCGCAGGGCGTTGTAGCGCGTTTTGGCAGAGGCCACGAAGCCGTTATCGTTGCAGTCTTGGGTCAGGCGGTCATAGAAACCATTGCCCATCAAGCCAGCCGTGTTGTAGGTCTTGTGGCCGTCGGTGTCCAAGCCCCAGATGGCATCCAAGTCCCAAGGCAGATACATGTAGGTGCTCGACTTCTTGTAGCGCGCCAGAAACAAGTTACGCCCCATGTTATCCATCGCCATCAGGCTGTTGATAAACAGGTAGTAGTCGATGGCATTGTCCTTGTCAAATTGGGCGGCATACTGTGCATAGAACACGTTGTCGGAGGCGTTCATCACGAAATTGGTGAAGCTGTAAAGGTGGTTCCAGTTGATGGCGGTGTCGCTCTCGTTGGGATAGACCCACTCGTAGTTGCCCCAGGTGTCTTGCGTGTTGTCGTAGGCCGGCAGCTCCTCAAAGGTCGGGGCACCGTAGCCGTTGCCTTTGTAAAGTACGCCACGAAGCTCGCCGTTGTATTTGCGCAGGCAGAGCTGCTTGCGGTCCATGCGCTCGGTGAGGGCATAAACGCCTTGGTATTCGTCGTTGATGAACAGGTCGGCATATTCCATGCGGATGCCCGGCAAAGCATCAGGCTCGTTGGCGGCGTATGGCAATTGGTACATCTCCATCCACAGCTCGTTGGCCACCTTATCGCGCAGACGGAGCGGCTGACTCCACATTGCCTCAAGGTTCCAATCGTCGTCGCTGCGCAGGCCGAGGAAGGTAGTGTCGGCCATCTCACTGCCCGTGGCATCGGCCCACAGCTCCACGCGATACGACTTCTTGTCGTACTGTTGCGACGAGGTGCCGCGAATCTTGAATCCGGCATGCATCGTGATGACATTGCCGTCGGCATCGGCCACGTTGATGACGCCATGAACGGCAGGTGAATTCACTATCGGGCCATCGGTGGTGATAGTGATGAGCGGCATCTCGCTCCTATAACAAGTGTAGGCCTCTCCTCTAACCTCAATCGTTTCCTTGGAAAGCTTCACGCCCTCTGGCAGTCGACCCGTGGACACGATAATTTTCTTCCCATGGTCAATGCCGAGGGTCTGCGCCGAGGCTAGCATTGTCATAAGCGCCAGAGCAAATATCAAGATTGGTTTTTTCATATTTCTAATTTCAAGATTTTAAATTTCTGATTTCAAAATTGAGTTTCCCTACAGGAATGGAGTTCGTTTGTTTTGTTTTTTACGGCGGCCTCCAGCACCTATCGTCTTGTGAGTTCCTATGGCCGCCGCATAATATGGTCTCCTCCTACTCCATTGACTTCGTCGAATCTGCGATTTCCCCGAAGGGGAACCTCTCAGTCAATTCTCACCACCTCCATAATGCCGTCAATGGCCTTGATCTTGCCCATCAGCTGTTCCAGAGCCTCCACATCGGAGATCTGCAACACGATGCGCCCCTCAAAGAAGCCTTCCTTGTCAGTATTGAGAACGATGTTCTTCATGTTCACCTCCAGGTCTTCCGACACCACCTTGGTGATTTTGCCCAACAAGCCCATCACGTCGCGGCCATAGATACGAATTGTCGCCTGCGAGCCGTTTTCGTCGATGCCGTTCCACTTCACGTTGATGATGCGATAGCCGTAGCGTTGCTGCATACTCTTGGCGTTCGGGCAGTTGGTGCGGTGGATGCTGATGGTGCCGTCGCTGGTGACGAAGCCGAACACACGGTCGCCGGGGATGGGGTTGCAGCACTTAGCCAGCTTGTAGGTCACATTGTCAATGTCCTCGCCAATGGAGAGCGACTCCTCCGATTCCGCGGTCTGTTCTTTCTTAGAAGCGCCCATCTGCTCGGGTGTCGTCCTCCCTGTCTTCTCCCCGCCTTCTCCGAACTTGGCGACAAGGAATCGTTTCACGTCGGCCATGTCGATTTTCTCGGTGGAGATTTGGTGATAGAGCTGCAAGGCATTCTCGAGCTTGAACTCCTTCACCAACATCTCGACGACGGTTTCCGAGAACGGCAGCTTCCAGTTTTTCAGCCTGCGCTGCAAGATACCCTTGCCCATCTCCGACTCCTTCAGCTCCTGCTCCAGCAGATAGCGGCGGATCTTGTTTTTGGCTTTATCGGTGACCACGGCGTTGAGCCAGTCGGCGTTGGGCTGTTGTTTCTTGCTGGTGATGATCTCCACCCTGTCGCCGTTGGCCAGCTCGTGACGGATAGGCACCATGCGGCCGTTCACGCGGGCGCCGTTGCAGGTCTCACCCACGTGGGTATGGATCTCGTAGGCGAAGTCGAGCACCGTGGAGCCTATGGGCAGTTGCTTCAGGTCGCCTTCGGGCGTGAAGATGAAAATCTTATTGGACTTGGAAAGTCGCTTGTAGGAGTTCTCGAACGACACCTGGGCGGGGTTCTCCAACACCTCGCGCACATGGAGCAGCCATTCCTCCGACGACTGCTTCTCACCTTTATATAAATAGTGCGCCGCCTGACCCGTCTCTGCGATGTCGTCCATGCGGGTGGTACGGATCTGCACTTCGAACCACAGCTTTTCGTCGTATTTCACCGTGGTGTGCAGTGACTCATAGCCTGAGGCTTTCGGCTGGGTAATCCAGTCACGGAGACGTTCGGGCATGGGGTCGTAGATGTTGGTGATGGCCGAATACACACTCCAGCAGCACTCCTGCTCGTCCTTCAGCGCACAATTGATGATAACGCGCGCAGCCATCAGGTCGTAGACCTCCTCAAAAGGCACATTCTGCGCCTTCATCTTGGCGTAGATTGACGGAATTGACTTAAGGCGCCACTTGATGGAATAGGCGAACTTGTATTTGTTGTTCTTCTTGGTGCGCTCCAGCTCCGCGTCGATGCCTTCCGAGATATTGGCGATGAATATCTCCGCCGTCTGCTTGCGGGCCTCCTGCGTGGCCTCGATTTTGGCCTCAATCTCATGGAAAATCTCCGGGTTCTCGTAGAGCATCAGTTTCTCCTCCATCTCGGCCTTCAGCTTATACAAGCCCAAGCGGTGAAGAATGGGGATATAGATGTATTTGATCTCGTGGAAATACTTCGCCAAGCGGTCAGGGTCGACATCGTTCTGGTTGCGAACATCATACACGCGGTGCACAATCTTAAGCAGCACCGAGCGCATGTCGTCGACCACCGAGAGGAACATCACCTGGAAGGTGTCAGAGTTATAAGCCACCTTCTCGGTGTCGAGTTGGGAGATTTCGCTGAAGTCCTCCAACACGATGGCAACGGTCTTGCCAAACTCCTTCTCCAGCTCCTTGATGCTTACATTCTCCTTATAATCAATGCCATGAAGGAACGATGCCACCACGGATACATAGCCCAAGCCCACCTCAAGCACGGCGATGCGGCCCATCTCAATCAGGTGGAACATATAAGCCTTGCCGGAATAAAGGTAGCGCCCATCATATTTCTCCAGACAATAACGATAGGCCTTGTCAATCAATGCCAGATGCTCAGGCGCGTTGACGAAGGGATGGATGTCGTCGAGCATGGCCTCGTAGGCCTGCTGGATGCTCAGTATTTCCAATGAAGTGTAGCCAGCCATATTTAGACACGAGACTTCGAGACGCGAGACACGAGACTATCAAGACACTTCGACATCTTATCAGTCCCGTGTCCCCTAGTCCCGCATCCCGTGTCAATTCTACAATTGTTCATTATTAATCAGTTATTTTTACCGTGAGCTGATGCCCCAGCAGGATGTCGTAATAGGGTTTCAGCTCCTCGAAGCTGCCGTGCATGACGGCGCATTTGCCTTTGTAGTGCGTGATCCAGGCACAGGTCTCGGCCTGCTCGCGGGTATGGTGGCACACCTTCATCAAGGTGTCGATGACATATTCAAATGTATTCACATCGTCGTTGATGAGGAGCAGACTCTTCTCGTTCTCGACCAGTTCCTCTTCCAATACTTCAATATCTTCCTGTTCCTTGTTCATGGATTCAACTCAAGAATTAGGGTGTAAAAATACGGATAATTTCCAAAACGCAAAGTGAAAAACGGTTGGAAAGTGTTTTTTTCCTACTTTTGCCTCGCAAACACGACCATAGCGATGCAGAACCGCTTCATCAAAAATATCATCTTCCTGCTGTTTCTCAACCTGTTGGTGAAGCCTTTCTGGATTCTCGGCATCGACCGTGAGGTGCAGAACCTGCTCGGCGACGCCTCCTACGGCACCTATCAGGCCCTCTTCAACTTCTCCTACCTCTTCTACATCCTGCTTGACCTCGGCATCACCAACTTCAATAGCCGCGCCGTCGCGCAAGACCCTAATAATCTCTCGAAACACTTCGGCGGCCTCACCGAAATCAAACTGCTGCTCGGGGTGCTTTATGCCGTCGTCATCCTTGTGGTCGGCTATTTCTGCGGCTACAACGAAGGCCTGAAACTCAAGCTGTTGTGCTGGTGCAGCCTCAACCAGATCCTGCTCTCGTTTATCCTGTTTCTACGATCTAACATTCAAGGTCTATTGCTCTTCAAGCAGGACAGCATCCTCTCCGTCTTCGACCGCGTGCTAGCCATCGTCATCATGGGCCTTGTGCTGTGGAGCGGTTGGTTCCCCATGGAGAAGTTCAACGCCATCTGGTACCTGCAAGCCCAGACCGTGGCCTACCTCTGCACCCTCGTCTTCGCCCTCACCGTGGTATTGCGCCATGCCCAAGGCATCAGCTTCAACATCAACTTCCAGTTTTTCAAGGAGATATTGCGTCAAAGCCTGCCCTTTGCACTGCTCGTCCTGCTGATGAGCGTCTATAGTCGCATTGAGCCGGTGCTGCTGGAACGCCTACTTGACGACAAGGGCGTGCAAGCTGGCATCTACAGCCGTGCCTACCGCCTCTTCGACGCGGGCAACAACATCTCCAACCTCTTCGCCATCATGCTGCTGCCCATGTTTGCCGCCACGCTGAAGAACGAGCTGGACCTGAACAACCTGGTCAAAACCGCGTTCAACGTCATCGTGGCCATGGCGGGCATCGTCATGATTATGTGTGTCTTCTACAGCCAGGAAATCATGCAGCTGATGTACAACCCCGAGGCGTCTGAGACCGAGACCGTCTACCTTGTGCGCATCGGACAATATGCCAACGTCTTTCCCCTGCTGATGGGCAGTTTCTTCTGTCTCTCAACGACCTACGTCTTCGGCACCTTGCTCACGGCCAACGGTAGCCTCAAGCAGCTCAACCTCGTGGCGGCGGCGGGTGTGATCATCAACATCCTGCTTAACCTCATCGTCATCCCTCGTTTCAAGGCCGTCGGTGCCGCCTGCACCAGCCTCAGCGTGCAAGCCGTCACCGCCTTCCTGCAATACCTCCTCGCCAAGCGCATCCTCAAGCTCGATCTGGGTGGCCGCTATTGGCTGCATATCGTCCTGTTCTTGGCCACCATAGTCCTCGTCACCTTCCTCGTCAAACAGCTGAACATCAACTGGATGATCGGCTTCGGCATCACCTTCATCATCAACTGTGGTGCCATCTTCTTCACCCGTCTGCTCAGCCTCAAGGAGATTGTCAGCCTCGTCGTCCCGAAAAAAAATTGACCAAACAGGTCCCTGAGCCTGTCGAAGGGCCGTCCCCCAAGAAAAATACCCTAATTTGACTTTTTTCATTGCCATTTCACGGGAATTTCCTATTTTTGGCAACTTATTCTACATATTAAAATGGAAGAGCAACAACATAACACCTACAGTTCCAAATACTTATGCAGGCTCTTGGTGGAATATAGGAAGCCCATCCTTATCATTTTGGCTCTGGCCGCCCTCTGCGCCGTCATCTTCAGCGCACCGTTTTTCATCACGCCTCTGTATAAGTCCACCACGGTCATCTACCCCACTTCCAGTAACTCCATCTCGAAGGTCCTGATCAGCACGACCTACCAGTCGGAGAAGGACATCATGAACTTCGGCGAGGACGAGCAGACCGAACAGATGCTGCAAGTGCTGAACTCGAACCGCGTGCGCGACAAAGTCATCAGCCGCTTCAACCTGATGGAGCACTACGACATCAAGGACAGCAAATACCCCATCACAAAGCTGAATAAACTCTACGACGCCCGCATCAAGTTCCGTCGCACCGAGTACAACGCAGTAAGAATCACCGTCTTGGACTCTGATGCTGCCCTCTCGGCACAAATCGCCAACGAAATCGCCGAGATCTTCGACAGTACCATGAACCAAATGCAGAAAGAGGTCGCCATCGAGGCCTACCGCATCGTGGAACAGGAATACAACACACTCGTCGCCGAGATGAACATGCTCGAGGACTCACTCAACACCCTGCGCCGTCTCGGCGTGTTCGACTATGAGTCGCAGGTGGAGATGCTGAGCCAACAGCTGGCCGTCGAGTTGGGTAAAGGCAATACCCAAGGTGTGAAGAACATCCAAGAGCAACTCGACATCCTGGCCGAATACGGTGGTGCCTCCTACGCCATCAACGAACGCCTGGACAACGACCGCCTGCAACTCTCCTTAGTCAAGTCGAAATACGAGGAAGCCAAGGTCGACGCCACTGAGTTCATCCCGCACAAGTTCGTTGTCACCTCAGCCTTCCAGGCCGAGCGCAAGAGCTATCCCGTGCGTTGGCTCATCGTGGTGGTCACCGTGCTGAGCACCTTGCTACTGCTCATCTTCTGCATCGTCATCTACGACCGCTCGAAAGGCTTTTTTCGTCTGGAGGCCGACAAGAAAGCGGCCACGAAAGGAAAAGGCAAAGCCCCAACAACCTAAGGATGAGGTGAAAACAACAACAAAGAATATCAATATTACTCAGAAAACAACACAAACTACAATGGATAACAATTTCAACAATCTTTCACTGGTTCAACTCGTGCTGAAGTGGAAATGGCACATCGTCATCATTACCGTGGCAGCGGCCATCTGCGGTGCCATCTTCTCCAGCTCCATGTTCATCACACCGCTCTACAAGTCGGTGGCTGTGGCCTATCCTGCCAACATCAGCCCCTACTCCGACGAGAGCGAGACCGAACAGATGCTCGAAATCATCAACTCCACCTCCATCATGGACTCCATCGTCGAGAAGTACGACCTGTGGGCGGACTACAAGATCAACAAGGCCGACAAGTTTGCCAAGACCTACATGATCAACGAATACCGCAGCAAGATCAAGATCGGCAAGACGCCTTATGAGGCCATCAGCATCACCGTGATGGACAAAGACCCCTTCGTGGCCTGCGACATCGCTAAGGACATCCTCAACTTCTACGACCAGAAAGTGCACGACCTGCACACCTCGAAGGTAGCCGAAGTGGTCGACATGTACGACCTGCAGCTCAAGATGAAGCAGCAAGATATCGACTCGCTCAAGCAAGCCCTTACCGACCTCGCCACCAACTACGGCGTGCTCAACTATTCGGGCCAGCTGCGTGAGGTGACGCGTGGCTTCATCAACGGCTCGGCCAAGGCAAACGAGCTGAAAGAAAACCTCGAACAATACGGTGCCGACGCCGTCGACCTCGAGACCAAGATCATCGCCGAGGCCAACACTTATTCGCTCATCAAGAAAGACTACGAGCAGAACCTGCGTTTCTTCAACTCGCACCTCACCTACTCTAACATTGTCACCGAGCCCTTCCCCGCCGACAAGAAGGCCTTCCCCGTGCGGTGGGTGGTGGTGGCCCTGAGCGCCTTGGGCGCCCTGCTGCTCAGCATCGTGGTCATCTTCATCATCGAGAACCGCAAGCGTTTCGTGCCCGAAAACCAATAAACCGTGGAGAAAAGAGCAAAGATAGCCTGGCTGTACGTCATCGCGGCCCTCTTTGTGGCCGTGGGGCTGTTTCTGGTGGTGAAGAAGAACACCTACCTCTTCTTCGCCCTACCCGTCGTGCTAGGCGTGCTGCTGCTCTATATCTTCTCCCTGGATAAAGTCCTGTTGCTCACGGCCTTCACCGTGCCGCTCTCGGTCAACCTGAAAGCCCTCGAGGCGGGATTAGCTATCTCGCTGCCCGCCGAGCCTTTGCTGATGGGCATCCTCGTGCTCTTCGTGGCCAAGATGCTCTATGACGGGCAGTACGACCGACGCATCTCACACCATCCCATCGCCATCGTCATCTATGCCATGTTCGCCTGGATGCTCGTGACCACCATCACGAGCGAGATGCCCGTGGTCAGCATCAAGTTCATGCTGTCGAGGCTGTGGTTCGTCGTGCCGGCTTTCTTCCTCTGCGCCATCCTCTTCAAGAACCCGAAGAACATCCATTGGTTCATCTGGCTTTACATCGCGGCCCTGTGCATCGTGTGCGTCTACACCATCATCCACCATGCGCAGTATGGCTTCGACGGCGACTCGGCCCACTGGGTAATGACGCCTTTCTATAACGACCACACGGCCTACGGCGCGGCCTTGGCCATCTATCTCATCCTCGCCCTCACCTATGTCTTCCTGCCCGATGTGCCACGCACTCGCAGACTCATCATCATTGGTGTGGTCCTGTTGCTCGGCTTGGCCCTAATGCTCTCCAACTGCCGTGCGGCTTGGCTGAGTGTAATCGCGGCTTTCGGCGTGTTGCTCTGCGTGCTGCTGAAGATCAAGTTCCGCTGGATTGCCACGGTGGTGGTGGTCTTGGTCGGCTTGTTCTTCGCCTTCCAGAACCAGATTATCGACGCCTTGGAGAAGAACAACCAAGACGCTTCGGGCGACCTGGTGGAGAACATCCAGAGCATCACCAACATCTCCACCGATGCCTCCAACCTCGAGCGCATCAACCGCTGGCAGTCGGCCTTCCGTCTGTTCAACGAGCGTCCCGTCTTCGGCTGGGGACCCGGCACCTACCAGTTCGTGTATGCCCCCTACCAGATGTCGAAGGAGAAGACCATCATCAGCACCAATGCCGGTGACGGCGGCAATGCCCACTCCGAGTATTTCGGTCCGCTGGCTGAGCAGGGCATCGTAGGCTCGTTGCTCGTGGTGGTTCTCGTGGTGGTGACGGTCTATTGCGGCCTACGCACCTACAAACGCTGCAAGAACAAGCCAGCCAAGGTGCTGGTCTTGGGCGCCACCCTCGCCTTCATCAGTTATTTCGTCCACGGACTCCTCAACAACTTCTTGGACACCGACAAGCTGGCTGTGCCCGTGTGGAGCCTCGCCGCCCTGATTGCCGCCATCGACGTGTATTACGCGGACAGGGAGAGGTTTGAGGAAGAATAATATTAGTTTTTATTATCTTTGCAGGCATGAAAGCAAGGATTTTCGTCATAGCGATTTTGTTGCTGCTCTGCGCCGCCTGCAACACACCCACCCGAGAAGCGCGGCGTATGGTGAAGCGCGCCGAGCGATTGGCCGATACCTTGCCCGACAGCACCGTTCGTTTGATTGACAGCGTGTTGCGTATGCCCGCAAACTTTAGCGAGCGCGAACGCATGGACATGGCTTTGATGCAGGCCGAAGCCTTGTTTGGGTGTAGAGATGTTTCAGGAAGCGTCTCTACAATTTCCCCTGTGATGGATGATGCTTTCTTCGACGACCACAGCAATATCTCTACCAGCCCCGAGTTGGAACGCGCCGCCGCCTATTTTGCCCAGAAAAAACAATATACCAAAGCCTCTCATGCTGCATTGTATAGTGGCTTCGTCCAGCAATATTACAATGACAATGCCAACGCTATGCAATCCTTTAAAGATGCCGAGTATTACGGTAAACTTGTTCAGGATAGTCTTGCCTTCGCACAGGCTCAATATTGGGTCGGAAAAATGCTCCTTCAAGAAGATTTGGAAGAGGAAGCTCTCGTCATGCTTCAATTTGCCGATTGTAGCTTTGGCAACCACTACGCCGACAAATCCATCGTGCAAAACACGATAGCCGTTTGTCATATCATGAAAGGAGATTATGAAAACGCAGAAACAAGCCTACAGCAAAGTCTTGTGTACGCACAAAAGTGCCATCTGGACAAGGTGAAGCGTAAAGCCTTGAACAATTATGCCGTATTAAATCAGGTGTTAGACAAAAATGATCAGGCCGTTATGTGTCTCCGACAAATTGCCGAAGAGCCTGACCTGGACGAGAACGAAGTATTGTTGCTAAACATCAACTTAGGTGATGTTTTTATTGAATCCAACCAGATTGACTCTGCTTGTTTTTATTACCAACGAGTGGATTCCCTTTTGCCTGAATATGGATCTAATGCGATAACAAAAATAGCGGCATATAGATTTTTGTCAAATTTTTCTGAAATACAAGGTGATGTACAAACTGCTTTACGCTTCCGAGAAAAACATGAAGATTTGTTGTATGAAATAATGAACCAGGAAAAAGAGCAGGCAGTATTTCATATCCAAAAACAGTACGATTACGAGACCTTACAGAACACGATGAACCAAAAACTATCTCGCACGAAAAGTTTCATAGCTTTGGTTGTCGTTCTATTCTTTGGGGTTGTGATATTATACCTCATTCGCGCTGTTCAAAGAAACAAAAAAGAAGCTGAAACAAAAGCAAATCTTTTGCGTTTCATGAAAAAAAACCTGGAACTAACCCAACAACAGGAAGCCTCAGAAAAAACGCAACACGACATAGCCCAACGTCTATTTGACGCCCAGTATAAAGAAGCACTCACCATGCAGAAGCTGTCCATACTTCTTGACAACAAGGGCGACATTGCTTTGCTATACAATTTGAAACACACTGTTTTTAACAACCAAGAACCCTGGGATGCTTTTTTGAATCTGTTCGACGACATGTATCCAACCTTAAGAGAGAAACTCCAACAGCAACATCCCGATTTGACAGAAATGGAACAAAAGGATGTCATTCTTTCCTATTTCAACGTCTCAAGAGAGGAAGAGTCGCTATTGTTGGGAAAAAGTGTCCATACCGTTGACAAATTACGCAACAGCGTCAGGAAAAAGATGGGCGATATGTCTCGATAATCAAGAGAAGAGCACCTTGTTTTATGTAAAATACCAACTATTGAGTTAGTATTTTACTGAAAATAGTTCGTAATGTGAAAATTGCAATTTTCTCATTTACAACATTTTAAAATTCTTATCTTCAACAAAGGTTCGTAATAGGGCTTGGAAGCGGCTATTTGCATATCAATTTTGCTATGTGAAATTATTCACGAAACAAGTAAAATGAATGTAACACCATCTAAAAACCAACAATCATGAAAACAATAATGCGAACCTTTGTCTTAGCTTGCTTCTGTGTGATGACCCTCTGCATGGAGAATGTCTATGCTTTTAATCAAAAAACAATACCTTGTTATTCTAACAACATGGACAATCTCCCTGCTGGTTATAAAAAGATCGACATCCGTGGCAAACTGAATTACAACGCTGGTCCTAACGGAATAGAAGCAGGTGCCAGTGACAATGCCGTTTACATCCATTTCAATGAGAACTACGGCAATGTCAGCATTTCCATATATAATGCAGCAGGCAACCTTGTTTACCAAAGCATATTGGACACGGCCGTACAAACGACCATCATCATTCCCATATCCAATACGGCAAACGGAAATTTCACCTTAATGCTCGACAATGCCACAGGCTCTGCTGATGGTGATTTTGACCATAATTGATTACACAAACCATTAAAACCCAACGCTATGAAAAAGTTATCTCAATTTCTTAAGACTTTGCCCGCCGTCGTTATTGTGCTCACGATGGCTTCCTGCAACAAAGAGCAAACGAACACGGAGCTGGCCCAAGGCGAAGCCACCCTTGCCCGTATCATGGACTTCAAGCAGCAGGTGGACTACTACAAGGCCAATCCTGCCATTAAGGACGGCGAGACCATGACCCTCGACGAGGCCATCTGGAACATTGAGGCCTTGTTTAACCTCACTTATGCCTACCCCGAGCTGTCGTATGGCCACACCGTGACCGCCGACACCGTGCTCTATCTGCCCGTGGGCGCCGGCAACACCGTGCTCCTCACCGACCTGACCGTATTCTACGGGCAGATGTACGACGTGGTGCGCGGCATCTACCGAGGCATTGAGCTTGACAACAAGCAATTCCTCATCCTCGACGTGGAGGCCGGTGCGCTGAACGGCGGCCAGCAGGCCATCAAGCTGCACAGCGTGCAGGGAAGCGTGAAAGGAACGCCTTCCACGCCGCCCCCAATGCCACAAAACGGGCCATTCCCTCCTGGTGTATCGTGGTATTATGGTTTAGATGGTGGAAACAGCCAAAACATGTTTTGGAATAATAAGGATGCAGCTGATACACTGGCCGCAGTGTTGAATTATTGGATAGTGCCAAAAGCTCCTGTAAACTATGAGTATA
>Ga0310690_10000743_pt1 | contig 65141 bp, 57 predicted proteins | sample AusTroGonzalo_MG_2_FD_207661 | JGI IMG/M metagenome (GOLD analysis project Ga0310690, IMG submission 207661) | Bovine rumen microbial communities from tropical cattle in Woodstock, Queensland, Australia - Gonzalo_04 (v2) (version 2) | ecosystem: Host-associated > Mammals > Digestive system >... | reverse complement strand
AAAATATGAAGAAACTTATGCATCAGGTGCATATCAACAGCAGCAAAATAAGATTAAAAACTCTGAAATGGCTTCTCGTCAACAAGAAGAAGTAGAAGCTGATGCTTTACTTAACCAAATTTAATACAATGCATTTGCTTAATAAAATAAAAAATAATTTAAAATATTTATTGGTTATTGTAGTATCATTTTGATTTATTTTGTGAGGAATCTCTTATGCAGAAGATGATTTATTATGGGACATTATGGAACCTACATATTCGCATGATACAACAATTAGATTCGGGAAAAATTCTAAGACAGTATGAAATACAATCTTTGGAGGAGCGACTGAAATTAAAGTAACAATTCAAAAACAAATAAAAAAGGATAATAATGGAAATCCAATATGTGATTGAACGTGTAAAGAATGATGCAAAGGTGAACAAGACGACGAACAATGTAATTACCAATATACATTTGTGGATGTTGAGCTAGAGAATGAGCCATCAACCATTGTCAAAATAACTAGATATTTTCTTATGTTTACCATCGCAATATCTGTTACAATGATCTTATATAATGGATTAAGATATATTGTACAAACAGGTAGATGACAAGAATGAAAGAATTTAGTTTCAAATATCATATATATTGTTGTGTGAATATTAATCGCCTTATTTAGTGTAATCATCATCACAATACTACAATCTGCATGAAAGACTATTAATGACAGCACCTCAGCTAAAGTATCGCTTAATCAAGATAATTCAGTTTACATGACAAATTATACATTATTATCATAAAAAATTATTTTTAATCTATATGCCCAACTTGATATGTGGAAAAAAATATCTATATGCCTAGCATCCTTCACATTATCGTGATTTATCTCATTAACGAACGCCATACAAGTATTTTTACCTAAAGATAGCCCAAGCGATTCAGATCATATATCTCCAGATATAGTAACAGGAACCACAAAACTAACAGATATAATATTTCTGGTAAATAAGTATCTACGATTCGCTATCGGATTTGTATGCTTTTTGTTCATGATTTGGAACGGATATCAGCTTATTATAGCCCGTGGCGACAACGAACAAATGAAAAAAGCCACTAAAGCATTAACATGATGCGCAATATGATTAGTTACATGCTTGTTGGCCTATATTATCGTAAATATTGCTATAAAATTCTTTCAATAAGATATAAGAAATTATCTAAAAAAACTGTCCATACATTGATGGACAGTTTTTATTATGAAGAATTACATATATTATGCTTGTAGTTGTTCTGTAATAGCTCACGCCATAGTAGAATATCATTGTGATGTTGGATGACCTTCTCAACCCATAGAAATATCTCATTCATTATACTGTTTTGCAAAATCAAAAATTGGCCAATCCTTTTCTTTTCACAAGTCACGAATAGATTGATTTAGACTGGTTAACCATGTATGTCTATCTTCTCAGATACACGTACATAACACTGGTTGAATTCATTCTTCCTTGAACCACATAGCCCATTTCTTTATATCTGATACAGTTTGATTATTATCTTTTGTATTAGCCCCAAAATAGAACATAAAACTTTTTACGCTCGGATGTTCTGCTTTATATCATTGAACATCTAATAGAGAATTAAATCTATTAGGATGATTTTGTGTATTTTTTGATTCCTCTCAATCCATATTTGGAAAGTTTAATTTATTTTTATATCATTGAAATCAGACCATTATTGAATTTCCTAATCATCATATTTCATCTTTATTATGTGCTAATAGTTTTGGTCAGCTAAAAATGCTATCTTTTGACTCTATTGGACTATCTACAGATCAATTTCATAATTTATTCTGATATGCCAATGCATTATCTGCATATTCTTGGGGTTTACTACTCATTCAATTGATAATTATTCTTGCATTATAATAATCTGTTTTTGTATCATTTATATAATAAGATAATTTTTTGGTTTCCAAACGGTCTGGTCATCAGTTTTTCATTCGATCCATCGCAATAAAAGCCGCCAAATCATTACTTTGCAAAATTACATCTGGATTGTTTACTAAATCAATTTCAGATCACTTTAAAGTATTACCATCATTATCTTTAAAATCTTTTCATGAATTTTTTATTATTTCTGTATATTTTTCATAATTAGATTTATGTGTAATTTGTATAAATCACCTACCATAATATGCTTTTCACGTTATAGAATCAATTTTTCAATAATCTTTATTTTCTCCTCATATTTCTTTTTGATTTTTAAATCAGCTTTCTCCCTTAATAGTAGATAAAACATATGCAATTTGACGATTATCTGTAATTCAATATTCTACTGCTTTATCATAAATCCATTGCTCTGAAACTTTCTGTTTATCCGAGAACTCCGCTGAATCTAAATTTTCCCTTCATCAGCTTTCTACTACAGTTCAATCCATGCGAACTGACCCATAGTTTTCTGGCAAAAATACATTCGCTTTAACTCATTCAATCACATCATTTTTATCTGCATATAATGATGCTGTAATGCATAGTGCAATATCTTCTGTAGAATTGATATTAGTATAAAATACTGACAAATCATTGTTCTTATAATTTTCCAAATAAGATTTCATAATACCTAAATGACCTTGAGCTAATTTTGCCTTGTCCGCGTCTGTGATTGTAGATTCATCAACGACATATGTTTCTTTAGTTTTTCATCTCTCTTTAATCGTTTGCTTCTTGAGATGCGACCTTCATAAGATCTGCTCTACAACACCTGGAGAAACTAAGGACACATCCATATTCTCAATCATACTCTTGCACAAGAAATCTCATTTTGTGCTAGGATGATCTATATCATTAATAGCAAAATCTGCTAATGCTGTTTTACATGAAGCTTCATCTGTTATATTTAAAGGTTTATTTTCTCATGCTAACTCCTTATATTTTTCAAAAATCTGACTTATATTTTCATTTTTTCCATCAGTAAGATTCATCCTTTCTAAACGCCATCTTTTTACGATTCATTCTAGTCATCATGTAATTCAAATTAATTTACACACAAAGTCCAATATTTTATATAGGGGATGCCTCTCGTTGGGAGATTTAGTAATATCTCACAAAATATCTACTCAAAAAATCTTTGTAACCGAATTTAATGAATTAACTCAATTCAAAAAAGCGTTCGCTGTTTTCTGTAATCACTGTGTTTTTTCCAAAAACTGTTCAGGTTTATCTAACATTTTTACTATTAAGGATGTAGTTCTTGGATTATTTACAACTTGAATGGTTCAGATTCTTTGTAAAATTATATCTTTTTCTTGTGAAGATATACCAAATTCAAAATCCTGATTTTCATCTACTTTAAAAATATTGCCATCTATTTTACAATATGGTGAAAAAGCAGTAATAATTCATTTTTCATCTTTCTTGGGGGCAAAGACTTCATTATTCATATATTCCTGGAATTTTAGTGGATTGCTCAATACTTCAGATTTGTTTGGATTACGCAATACTCAATTATGCACTGCCAAGTAATCCACTGCATTCATCCATTGACTAAATTTATTATAAGATCATGTAGCTTTCTCAGAAAAATCTGACACTCAGTTTAACAACCTATTAAAACCACTTAAAAACATATTACCTTTTCGAGATATTTCGTTTATTCATTGGAGCATACCAACGTTTGCTTCATTTCATTGATCACGAAGCAATTCCATTAAGCTCCACTCAAAGGCAGGAGCAATTGTGTTATTTATTACATATTCTGTTGTAGTAGAATCTCAAAGTTTATTTTTCATAAATAAAACTATGCTATTACGTATTTTTTCAAAAATATATTCCAATTTCTTTTCTGCTGTATCTCATGGTAAATTTTTAAATTCTTTTGGATTAGATTCTATAATTTTTAGTAATCAAGGATGTTTCGAATCTCATTCAATACCCCTTATTGTTGCTGAATCTTTTAGAAGTTCATATGTAGTAGGTGTCACTTTACGAATATCCAATATTTCTTGTTTATATGCTCTATATTCTTCAAGTCTAGTTTTAAGTGCTAGTACTTCTTCTTCGTGCAATTCGGATAGAGTATCCATTTTACTTTTTATCTCAGCTAATTCTGTTTCCAATATCTGAATCTCTTCATTCTTTCCCTGCTTTTTACTCTCATCACTTTCTGTTTGGACTTCATTTTTTAGATTTTCTAATTTCTTTTGAAGTTCAGAAAAATCGCTCTGAATTTGTGTTTCTATCTGCTGTCTTTGTTCTGGTGTCATGACTAATACATAACCATTTAAAATCTACTATAATTATACTCACAACCACAAAAAAATGCAAAAAAAACCGACCGAAATCAGTTTTTTTATCTTATTTTAATAATTAAACAACTATCACATATCTTCAATGAATCTATCAGCTTCTAATCAAGCCATACATCATGTTCACGCTGATGTAATTGCCTGACGATAAACTTTATCTTGCACATCTCATGCTGCAAATACTCCTGGAACAGATGTTTTAACTCAGTCATGAGTAATAATATATCATGTTTCATCCATATCAAGTTGTCACTGTAAGAATTCTGTATTTGGTTGATGACCAACTGCATAGAAAAGCCCACGACACTGAATTTCAGATTCTTCATTTGTTTGATTATTTACCACTTTAATTGACTCTAAACTTTTTTCTCAATGGCATGAAACAGCCTCAGTGTGCCACATCACTTTGATTTTCTCATTTTTGAAAACTTTTTCTTGCATTGGCTTACTAGCACGAAATACATCCCTTCTAACCAACATAACTACTTCACTGGCAAAATTTGTCAAATATAACGCTTCTTCACACGCAACATCTCATCATCAAACCACAACGATTCTCTGGTTACGATAAATTGGCAATCATCCATCACATACGGCACAAACCGAGATACCACGCTGTCGAAATTGATTTTCTCATGGTATTCTAAGTCTTTTTGCCGTTGCTCATGTACAAATAATTACAGTTTTTGCCAAAATCTCTTCATCTCCAGAATATAGGCGAAATGGATGAGAAGAAAAATCCACACGATCGATATTTTTTGTCAAAATTTTTGCTCATTGTCTTTCACTTTGCTGTTTTACTCTAGTCATAAATTCCAATCATCATATTCCCTCAGGAAATCATGGGAAATTTTCGATTTCTGTAGTCATAGTTAATTGTCATCCTGGAGGCACTCCACCAGCCATAAATCATTCGTACACTATTGGATTAAGTCATGCTCTAGCAGTATAGATTGCCGCAGTATGTCATGCTGGTCCTCATCAGATTATAACTACGTTTTGAACTTCTGCCATATAAAAATTTTTTAAGATTTAAATCTGAATGAAATATATAATAAAGATTTGTAAATTCTAGTCATTTTTTTATTTGAATTTTATTAGTTCTTTTTTATAATTATATATTGGTTATTTTATAGTTTCTATACCATGAAAAAAGTAGTCCACTCACCTGCCGAAATGCATCAATTGTGAATAGAACTTTCAAAATCTGAAAGCACTCTTTTTCTCGTTGGAAACCTATGAAGTGGAAAAACTACATTTACAAAATGATTTGCTGAGTGACTTTGAATAAATCCTAAAAAAGTTCAATCTCCAACTTACACTTACGTAAATGTATACGATGAAAAGTTGTTACATATCGACATGTATAGACTAGAATCTTTTGAAGATTTGATAGAAAAATGAATCATGGATCTAATAAATGAGTATGAATATATTTTGATAGAATGGCCTAAATGGACTGAGAAATTAAATCTTGGATGAACTAAAACATTTACGATAACGAAAACAGGAGACGAAGAAAGGGAGATTGAACTATTCTAGTCGAAAAAAACTTCCCTCCTTTTAAAAGGAGGGGGACCGCTTGCGGTGGAGGATTTTATAAAATATCACATAAATGGTTTTCAATTATAACAAACATCTCAAAAAATATTCTCAACAAAATAGAAAACATCAAACGGAAGCCGAATGAAAATTTTGGAACTTAGTATTAAAAAAAGATATGACTTGATACAGATTTTTGAGACAAAAACCGATATGAAACTATATTTTAGATTTTTATTGTGATAAACTAAAACTATGAATAGAAATTGATGATAAAAGTCATGATTGGAAATGAGAAGACGACGAAGAAAGGACAGAATATTTAAACAATTTATGAATAAAAATCATTAGATACACGAACGAAGATATTAATTATCGTTTGGATGGAGTTATATTAGATTTAGAAGATAAACTAGATGAAAGAAATAAAGAAATTCAAAATCTCTAACGTATAACTTTGCTCCTTTTTAAAGGAGGCTTGCACAGCTAAGCTGGGTGAACACGAAGTAACTGAGGATTTTAAAATCTCCCGGTCTTCGACCACCATCTTTAAAAAGAGGGAAAATAATTTAACACACAATTCACCACCAATGCAAATACTTATCACTTGCCCTTTCTGATGTGCATCATTACTGACTAAAGAACTAAAAAGGTTGAATTTACCATTAATAGAAAGTCATCCAACCGCAGTTTTGAGTGAATGAACACGGAAAGATATCTACCGTATTAATTTATGGTCCAGAATAGCAAATAAAGTTTATGCTGTAATGTGAGAAGACAAAATCACAAATTTTGATCAGCTTTTTGATTTTGTTTTGTCGTTAAGTTGGAATAGTTTATTCATTCAAACTACTCAATTTTCGTTACATGCATCATGCAAGAATTCTCAAATAATGTCCGAAAAATCTCTTGTTTCAGTCTCTCATAAAGCCATTCTCACTTCTTTGAATGTTTTGGAAGATACAAAAACAGACCCTGAGAAATCGCAAGAAGTCTTCCTTTTCATGTCATGAAATAATTTAAAAGTTTGCATAAATACTTCGTGAGCATCACTACATCAACGCTGATGGAGAACTCAGACTGGACCAGCACCATTGAAAGAAAATTTGGCAGCTGCGATTATTCTGCTCTCGTGATGGAAATTCAATAAGCCATTAATTGACCCATTCTGCGGTTCTGGAACTATCGCAATTGAGGCGGCTCTACTTGCAAAAAATATCGCTCCATGAAAACACAGGAATTTCGCATTTCAGCAGTTTAAGAATTTTGACTTTAATATATGGAATGAGATTCTTTTAGATGCAAAAAAATCTGAATATACCAATAACTATCAAATAGTTGCGCGTGATATCGATGAAAAAGTTTTAGGTTTTGCAAAAATCAATGCCCAAAATGCGTGAGTAAGCGATTGTATTACTTTTGAACATCAAGATTTTAAGTCAGGTTTAATGCTTTTTGAGTGAGATTTCTGGCTAATCACTAACCCACCATATTGAAAAAGGCTAAACACAAACGACGACTTAGCTCCAATTTACGAAAAATTAGCTGATTATCTCAAAGAATGTTATGGATGAGTAATTTCGTCCTATCCATGAATGTGAAAAATATTCAATTCAAAGCATTTCTCACATAAGCAGTTATATAATTGAGCAGATGAAGTAGAATTCTACTGGAAGAAACCAGTATAACCAACCGTTTTGTACATATTTTTTAGAATGGAATTGTAAAAATTAACGTGATTGTTAAAATGATTTTTAATTTAGATTTTGCATACAACGTATGGCGAAAGGAAAAAAGAACGAATGAGCCTTCAAAAGATTTTTTTCTCCTGTAAAATGAAATTATTGATTCTTGATTAAACCTTTTTTATCGGGCTGTTTTTATTCATTCTTCACGATTCTAACCGTTGAAATATTTAAAAAAGCTACAACTCTTATAAAAAATTACGATGCTGAATGAGTTAAAAAACTAATTATTACGTATATTATAATTGTATGTGTATATATCGTATTTAATTATATAGTCAGAAATGTTTCTATATGAATACAATATAAATGAACGCAATTAATTCAAAAAAAACTATTCCCAGAATTCTTCAAATTAGACAATACTACTGTAGAAAAACTATGAACCTGAAAACTTCAATTCATTATGAATGATTGAATAAATCTCCGATGGTGATTATTCAAAAAACTTTGTGAAAAAGTACCAGACTTAATAATAACAACTATATACGTATTATACCAAATTTATTTAACAGGATGAGTTAAATTCATACTCATTTTTGCAGTAATTTTCTGCATAATATTCATCTTGATAAAAAGTTTCCAAAAAAGACGTTTACCAGAAATGGTAAGCAAACGCTGAATTATGGCCGAACATTGAAGGCAATTTGTAAAAATGATAATGTCTAAGATGGAGATTTTACAGAACAATAAGGAACAATTCGAGATAGAAAAAGATAACGAAATTTTACAAACAGCATACAAATCACATATTAAAATAAATAATTGGGCGTGGTGAATTTACCGGGTTTGAACAATATTTTCTTTCATTCTTAATATATTCATATTATACTACTGATACTTAGTTATAACTAATAATGGAGATTTGTCTTTATTCGTGTGACTACTTGCTTCCGCTACTTTATTCCAGAAAGTAATAGATAATTCTGCTCAATTATACAAAGAATTTACTAACGAATTTGCAGGAGTTCAGAAATTATGGGATACTTTCGCAGAAATACCTAAAATGAAAAATACATTCAAAGATACACCATTTAAATATAGATCTGGTGATATTAAAATTAAAGACATAACTTTTGGATATACTAAAGATAGAAATGTATTTGAACATTTCTCTTTAAACTTAAAATGAGGAACTAAAACTGCTTTCGTTTGAGAAAGTGGTTCATGAAAAACTACTTTAATGAAGTTAATTGCGTGATATTTATTACTCGAAGAATGAGAAATTTACGTCGATAAACAAGAAATTCATCACGTAGATTTGTATAGTTATTTTTCTCACATTGGATTTTTAACTCAGGATCCATCAGTTTTCGACTGAACTATTTATGATAATTTAGTTTACGCTCTAAAAGATCAACCAACAGATGCTAAACTCAAAAAAGTTATAAAGGCAGCAAAATGTGAATTTATTTACGATTTCACTGAATGACTTCAAACTGAAATTTGAGAAAGATGAGTTAGGCTATCATGATGACAAAAACAAAGATTAGCAATTGCAAAAATTATGCTAAAAAATCCTGATATAATTTTACTGGACGAACCAACCTCTGCATTGGATAGTTTCAATGAAGAAGAAATATCCCAAGCATTAAATAATCTCTTCAAATGAAAAACTGTAATTATAGTTGCACATAGACTACAAACAGTAAAATCAGCAGACAGAATATTGTTATTTGAAGAATGAAAAGTTATTGAAGACTGAACTCATCAATCATTGATTAGAAAGAACTGAAAATACAAGAAAATGTTGGATCTACAGTCTGGATTTTAATTAATTTATCAAGATATTTATATTTTCAATACATACATGGCAAAAGAAAAAAAGAATGAATCAAAATTTAAAAGATTTTTTTCTCCCCTGGAAGGGAATCTTCGAACTTTTATGAAAAACGTTATTGTGAATTGCTTTTATTCATTCTTCACTATTCTAACCGTTGAAGTATTCAAAAAAGCTACTTCACTTATACAAAATAACGATTCTGATTGAGTAAAAAAATTAATTATCATTTATATTATAGTGATTACAGTATTTTGCATTTTCAATCGATTTTGTAGACATACTGGGGCGGGGCTAAGACATGATTCAAGGAGATTGATTCAAAAAAAAGTATTTCCAATCTTTTTTAAGCTAGATAATACATATGTAGAGAAATTATGAACTGGAAAGATTCAACAAATTATGGATAGATGAATTATGAATTGGAAAGAACTATTTGTAAAACTTACTCAGAAAATCCCTGATTTAATAATTCTCACAATTTTTGTTCTTTATCAAATTTTTGAAATATGAAGATGGAAGTATATATGAATGTTCTTTCTCTTGTTTTGAATTATATTTTTCATAGTTACAATTTTAAACAAGAAATGACTATCTCGGAGAGAACAAAAAGAAGGGTTCTTTTGAGAACACTGAAGGCAATTTGTTAAGATGATTATGTCCAAGATGGAAATCATGCAAAATAATCAAGAGAATGCTGAAATACAAAAAGATGATAAAATATTACAAGACGTAAAAGCATGTGATTTAAAAATAAATACTGTTGGACGACTACTTTACCGAACTTGAAACCTTTTCTCTTTAATGCTTAATATTTTTATCCTTTATTATGGGCGGAGAATTATTGAATATTGAGGAGACTTGGCGTTATTTGTAGGACTTTTAGCTTCTGCAACCCTTTTCCAGAAGGTGCTTGATAACTCAATCATATTATATAAAGAATTCACAAATGAATTTGCAGCTATCCAAAGGTTGCGAAATACTTTTGATGAAATCCCAAACATGAAGAATAAATACACAGATGCAATGTTTAAATATAAAAAATGAGATATAAAAATTGATGATATATCGTTTTCTTATGATAACGTATTAAACGTTTTTGATAATTTCTCGTTAAATATATCAGGATGAACAAAAACTGCCTTTGTTTGAGAAAGTGGTTCATGAAAAACTACTTTAATGAAATTAATTGCGTGATACATTTCACCAGACGAATGAGAAATTCTAGTTGACTGACAGAATATATGAGAAGTAAATGTTTATAATTATTTCTCACATATCTGATTTTTAACTCAAGACCCATCAGTTTTCGACTGAACTATTTATGATAATTTAATTTATGCTTTGAAAGAAAAACCTGCAGATGCAAAATTAAAGAAAATTATAAAAGCCTCTAAATGTGAGTTCATCTATGATTTTACTGAATGACTTCAAACTGAAATTTGAGAAAAGGGAGTTAGATTATCGTGATGACAGAAACAGAGATTAGCTATTGCAAAAATTATGCTAAAAAATCCTGATATCATTCTACTTGATGAGCCAACCTCTGCATTAGATAGTTTCAATGAAGAAGAGATTTCTCAAGCGTTGAATAATCTTTTTGAGTGAAAAACTGTAATTATCGTTGCCCATAGGCTTCAAACTGTAAAATCAGCGGACAGAATATTACTATTCGAAAAATGAAAAGTTATTGAAGACTGAACTCATCAATCATTGATTAGGAAGAACTGAAAATATAAGAAAATGCTGGATTTACAATCTGGATTTTAATTGCTAATTAAAAATGAATTTCCCTCACGAAATAGTTTACAAAAATACCCGTAATGCCTATGCTAGAATTAATCGTAACGGTGTAGTAGTTTTTACTATTCCGACTAGAATGAAGAATAATAATAAATTCTTGGCTGCATTCCTAGAGAGATGAGAGAAATTATATCAAAGATATTCAAAAAAAGAAAAGCTGAAAGCGACTACTGATGATGAGCTTTTGATATTCTGAGAAAAGCTTTCATGGTCAGATTTTTTTGATAATGAGAAAACTTATTCCAAAGCCACTAAAGAAAAAAAACTGAAAGAAATTCTTTTGGAATATTCCAAAGAATGGGTAGATAAATTTTCAGATCAGTTGTGAGTACCGTATAAATCCTTAACCATTAGAAAAATGAGAGCTCGCCGATGACAATGTTCATCTAAACAAGATATAGTTTTAAATTTACAGATCGTTCATCTACCTCAAAAATATATTCAATACGTAGCTGCTCATGAATGTGCTCATCTAGTTCAAAAAAATCATTCAGATAAATTCCGGAAAGTAGTAGAAAGTTTATATCCAAAATATAAAGAAGTCAGGAAAGAAATGAGAAAATTTATTTTAGAGTAATTTTCCGTCATTCTGAGCGTAGCGAAGAATCCACTGTATATCTCGCTGTCATTCCGAGGAGTATAACGACGAAAAATCTTATGTATACAATCTAAGATCCTTCACCTTAGGTTCAAGATGACAAACCATCATATCGAATTTTTACCAAATTTTCTTGATATTAAAAGTCGGATTTTTAATAATTCTACTTGTTTTAATACTTTTGAAACCATGCGTAAAATTATCCTAGCATCTAACAATCCACATAAAATAAAAGAGTTTAAAGAAATTTTTTCTGATACTGAAATATTATCATTGAAAGATATCTGATATAATGACGACATTGTTGAATATTGAAAGACTTTTTTGGACAACGCTTTGATAAAATGCAATGCAGTTCGTGAATTTCTAAAATGAAAATGAATAGAAGCAAACGTTATAGCTGATGATAGTGGATTATGTGTAAATGCTTTGAATTGAGAACCTTGAGTTTATAGTGCTAGATATGCATGATGACATTGAGACAATGTAGCCAATAGAACAAAGTTACTCGAAGAACTGAAATGAAAATCTGATAGATCAGCATATTTTTTGTGCTGCATTGTGGAAATGTTCCCCAATTGAGAATATATTTACAGTGAATGAAAAACATATTGAACTATATTAGAGAAAGAAAACTGAGATAAATCTTTTGGATATGATTGCTTATTCTTATCCGATGATTTAAATAAGTCTTTTTGAGAGGCTACAGATGAAGAAAAAAATCAGGTTTCACACAGATGAAGAGCTATTGCTGATTTAATTAAAAAAGAAAAGAATGATAGATAATTTTGAAAAACTTGATAGAGATATAAAAAGTAAAAAAATCTGAAAACAAGATGAAGTTTTTGATGCAATATGAAATGAAAAAATTAATAAGTTTTTCGATAGCTATAAACAATTTGACGAATATCTAGTAACCAAAGATAAAAGTGCATTAATCTATTCATGACATGTTTTTTTAGATGCTGAAGTTTCATGAAAATTACATTCTGATTTCCGTGAAGCTTTTGAAAATTCTATTAAATTAATTGTTGGCGAAGAAATATTTGAACGTATGAGAGTATTTTTTGAAGAACAAGATTATTTACTATCAAATACTTATAAGAGATTTGATAGTGATCCATTTTTGGATGACAATTTTCAAACTATTACTTTATGAGATAATACTGTGGTTCAACTTATTGAGAAAAGAAATAATTTTAATAATGTAGAATTTCACTATATCATTTATCCTAAGCGTATTTTCAGGTTTATAGATAAACTCTGTAAAGACCATAATCTTAAAATTTAATTTTATTTTTTTATACATTTACATGATTCGAGTATCACTAATTTCATTCTGAACGTTAATGTTTTTCTATGTAATATGGAGATTCTTCGTACTTTTTGGCAACGATTCCAAACTTATTCCAATAATTATCGCTACAATTCTAGCTGCGCTTGTGATATGAACATTCATGTACTCATGAAATAGTAAGATTCTTGATATAATTTGAACAATTAGTTCTTGGATTTTTGTGCTCTGATTTTTATTGATGATTTTGTTATTAATTGAAAATATCATCCATATTTGGTATAAAATTAATCCAGGATTTATCGTTTGAGTCATTATTCTAATTCTATGATTTTGAATCTATTTTGCGTTACATACAAAAATAATAAATCTGAATATTGAAACAGATAAAATTCATAAAGATACAAAAATTTTATTCGTGAGTGATATTCACGCTGAGAATGTGACCCAAAGCTTACATATAAATCAAATATTAAAAACTATAGAATCAGAAAAACCTGATTTTGTAATCATTGCTGGAGACTTAATGAATAAACCTAATAAAACCTATGTAGATTATTTTTCAGCATTTAAGTCTGTAAATACTCCAATTTTTGCTGTAGTTGGGAATCATGATATAATGTGAAATGGGACAATTGTTAACGATATTCCTAAAAATTCAGGAATCGTATTTCTGAATAACTCTGTTACAAAAAATGATTTATTAAATATCCAAGTAGCTGGAATTATTGATAAAAGTGCACGACAAGAGAAATCCCTTAATGAAATCATGAATCAAATTGAGTTTTATAATGATAAAGACTGGTTTACGATTTTAGTTACCCACCAACCTATCGCATTAGAAAAATTAAACGACTACCCTATTGATTTGGAAGTAGCATGACATACTCATCGTGGACAGTTCTTCTGAATGCGTAAAGTAGTAGAATGGATGAATGATTATGCATATTGAGAATATAAATTATGAGATAAAACAGCTTTTATTTCTCAATGAATATGAACTTGGGGATTACCTTTCAGACTATGAACTCAGAGTGAAATGGTAATAATTAATTTAATAAAAAAATAAATATGTACCAAGAAATCATTAAAGATTTGGAAAATCTAAAAAATCCTGATAAAGCAAAAATTTTGTCGTGATTTTTTAAAACATGAAAATGAGAATACGGAGAATGAGATAAATTCTTATGAATACCCGTTCCTGAGCAAAGGGAAATTGCTAAAAAATTTTTTGAAGAATCCAACTTACGTGATATTGAAAATTTGTTGAAATCTGAATATCATGAAGTCCGCTTAACCTGATTACTAATTTTATGTTATAAATACGAATTTGTAACTAGGAGAAAATTATTTGATGAACAAAAAGATATTATAGACTTTTATCTATCACATCTTGAATACTGTAATAATTGGGATTTAGTAGACTTAGTATGTTATAAAATCTTATGACATTATCTTTTGGATAAAGATAGAAAAATTTTGTACGAATTGGCCAGGGACAAAAATATGCGAAAACAAAGGGTGGCCATCGTTTCAACTATGACTTTTGTGAAAAAATGAGAATTTGATGATACATTGAAAATTTCAGAAATGCTTTTAAATCACAAGCATGATTTAATTCATAAAGCCGTATGATGGTTACTTAGGGAAGTTTGAAAAAAAGATGAAAAAGTTTTGAAAAATTTCCTCGATAAATATGCAAGCAAAATGCCTAGAACTATGCTCAGATATGCAATTGAAAAATTAAATGAATCTGAAAGAAAATATTATTTGAATTTAAATTAATATTATTTTTCTCTCAATCGTGATATATCTGTCACATAAATAGTTTCACAGGCGCCATCTCATTGATCATCTCTTGTCAAGCTTGATACCAAATTATATCATCTATTTCAATGCAATCATACCAAATATCATTTTATATGAATAAATTGTCCTTTTTTAATTCAACGCAATAACTTTTGAATACGACTATTTGCTGGAATTAAATGATTATGGGACATATGACTATTAATGTCCTCCCAAGAAAATCTATCCTTTATATACAGATAGTCTTCGTATGATTTGTATTCAGGTAATAAGTATCTAGAAAGCGACGTCCATTTAAATCTTTTTACATAATCATCTTGTGTTAAGAATCACCATCAAATTCAAACATCTTTATATCTGATAATATTATCTTCACGATATGCTCAACCCAATGCTTTTTGAAAAATATTATCTCAATATTGGGCTGTAGCCAACACTCTTCATTTAATGTCATATTCAGCTAAGAAATCTACATTTATAGTTTCCCTTTCTACATAAATAATTGTTCATCATGTAAACGGACTTTGAATCGGTTCTCAAATGTTGCTGAAACTATCTACGTATTCGTGAGATTTCATCACAGTCAATGCTAAAAATGGTATGCAGAATATGAACAATACAATTAATAAAAAAATTTTATGTTTACTAAATTTTTTATTTTTATTTTTCTTTTGAAAATCAGCCTTTAATTCTTTATAAATTTCTCGATTTCACATTAATAGTAAAGAATTATTTAAATATTTTTTAATCCACACGTCAAATTATACTCATATTTAAAATTTAGTCAAAAAAATCTGAACATAAATATCACGTTTTTTATTTTCTTTTTCCTTGTTTTTTGTATAAAAAAGTATATAGTCAACCCACGTAATGTATTTTTATTTTTTTGTGTAAATTTGAATGAATTCATTCTGGAACAAACGTAGAAAGATTTTTGGTACTTTAATTCTACTTTCTGCATTTATTGTATTTTTTGTTTGATGGACATTTAACAGCGAAAAAATGAGCAGACAGCTTTCAATCGCTTGGGATTCTGTTACCAATTTTAGGAGATGATTAGATATATCCGGAGGTACTAGGCTCACTTATAGAATTTCTTATGATACATATGAACAAGTATATTCTGGTAATGCTGCAGAGCTTGCTGCTGTAAAGAGTACTGTAGAAAATATTATTCTAAAGAATATAGATGGAAGAATCTCTCAATTATGAGTAAGTGATTATAAATCTTATACTCAACAATTAGATAATGAAACTCAAATAGTAGTAGAAATCTGATGAGTTGCAGATCTCGATCAAGCCAAAGAACTAATTGGTAAAACCGTGGAACTCGAATTTAAGTTGCCGAACGATTCAGAATGAACTGATACTGATAAATCTGAAAGAATCACATTAGCTCAGAATTTATATAATGATTTACTTACAAACTCTGATAAATTTGAAGCTATTGCTGATGCAAGACAGTCTGAAAATGTTTACTATAATAAATATGAAAAAGCTACAATTTCTCAATTACCAACCATATATCAGGATAATTTATCTGTTTTAAATGAAACTGCTGAATGAAAAGTTTCTCCTCTAATGGAAGGTGAATATTATTCTTATCAATATCAAGATTATAGTGGAAATATCCAAGACGTAGAATTAAATGGTTATACATTTTTCCGCATGATATCCAAAGAAGAATGAATTAGAGACTGAATTACTTTGAACGATATCCTTGAAGTTGCTACAACTCTATGAGCTACATATGATGAGAAATTTACTTTGGTTAAAGAATGAACATCTATTGCTTCTGGTAGTTATGCATTTGAATGAAATACTTTAAATTATAATAATTGAGAAATCTTCCCAAATGAAATAGCATACGATGCTAGGATTTTAGCAATGATACCTGATACAGCATTGACTATAGATGGAGAAACTGATTCTGAAGATTTCAATAATAAAGTAAATGATGCAAAATCTCAATTACTAGCAGACAAAGAAGCAGAAATTCCTGAAACTTCTCCAGTTTATGATGGAGTAATCTCAAGTAATGATTTAAAAAATGCTATCACTTCTTTTGATACTAATAATACCGATGAAATTCAAGCTTATGAAGCAGAATGATTCACTTACTTAGTTGTATTAAGAGATAAAAAATCTGCAACAGATCACTGGTATAACTTTGTAACTGTAAAATGAGTAAACGAAAACGAATTCAACAAAGCTCTTGAATCTCAAACTTTCTATACTATTGAAGAAGTATTTGTTCAAGATAAACTCTCATGGGTAAATGCTCAATCTGAGGATGGTAAAATATTAAATGGTGCAAATTTCAAGTATGCTGCAGTTAGTACTTCTCAGTTGTGACAGCCTGTTGTAGTAATTAGTTTTGATGATACATGAAAAGAAATTTTCTGTAATATCACATCAAATAATATATGAAAAGAAATGGCTATATTCATTTGATGAGAAATGATTACTAGTCCAGTAATTCAAGCTAAGATTTGTGATGGTTCTGCTCAAATTGATGGAAACTTTACTGCTGAATCTGCCAAAGAATTAACTAGCCAATTAAACGAATGAGCATTACCTGCTCCATTAATTCTTATGCAAGAGGAAAAAGTTAGTCCAACATTATGAGAGAATGCTTTCAATGGCGCATTATTAGCAATGGCTATTTGATTCCTAATTATCTACCTATACATGACATATCTATATGGATGGAAAAAATGATTAGTTAGTCTAATTTCTTTATGAGTTTATACAATGGTATTATTTGCAATTGTCAAAATTATAGACTATGCTTTATCATTAAGTGGAATCGCTGCTATCATCCTATCAATCTGAATGGCCGTAGATGCCAATGTTCTTATTTTTGAGAGAATTAAAGAAGAAAAAGAAAATAAAAAATCTGATAGCGAAGCTATAAATACTGCTTACGATAGAAGCTGGAATGCTATTCGTGATGGACAAATTTCTACATGAATGATTGGATTATTATTGATGCTTATGTGAATCAATATGTTTAAATGATTCGGAACAATGTTAGTTGTTTGAGTATTATTAACTCTTCTTATCAACGTACCTGTAATCAAGGAATTATTACATATATTCTATAGAAAGAAGTAATTGAACTCCAATATAAAAAATGGCTGATTGAAAAATCAGCTTTTTTTTGTATTTTAAATATCCAAAAAACATTATATAACAAATATATTCTCCGAAAATCATTTGTTTTTATCGTTTGAATAAATAAGATATTTTTGTTCAGAATTCATCTGATTTATTTTTTGTGGATACAGAATATGTCTACACCTCGTACAATTTTTGCATATAAACAATTAAATTCCAATTCCCAAAATTGGGCAAAAGGAGCGGATACACATATGGGCAAAAGGAGGATGTCATTTTGGAAATTATTATGAGCATTAATCCTATTTTTTATTATCATATGAGTTACTACTGGATCTATATGGATGCAAATTAATGTATTTAGAAACCTACCTGATGTAAGCCAAGTAAAAGACATGGTTTTCTCCCAAGCCACCATTATTCAGGATAGAAATGGAGTGGAACTATACAAACTATTTGATGAGAATCGTGAATACGTTGAAATAGACCAAATTTCTCAACATATGATTGATGCGATCATTGCCATAGAAGACCAACATTACTGGGAACATGAATGACTTGATCCTTGGGGAATACTTCGTGCCGCAATAAAAGGTAAATGATGATGATCTACATTGCCTCAGCAGTTGATGACCAATGTATTTAAATTAAAAGCATGACTATCCAGTAGAAACAATAGCTGGATTTGATACAAATTAGATAAAGTTGCATATAAATTACGTCAAATTGTACTAGCAAAGAGACTGAATACAACTCTGCAAAAACAAATAAAATCTGAAAATTCTTCACTTTCCAGTAATGAAGCAAAAAAAGAAATGAAAAGGAAAGTGTTAGAGCTATATTTAAACTATATAGAGTTCTGAAATAATTCCTTTTGAGTAGAAGCTGCCGCAAAATCATTCTTTGGAGTCTCTGCGTCAAAGCTATCAGTTGCTCAAGCTGCTATTTTAGCATCTTTACCTAAATGACCGTGACAATACTCTCCTCTTACAGAATCTGGAAGAAAACAATTAATGTGATATTTTAAAATCACAGATGTTGCATGAAATGAATACCCATTTGAGGGAACTCTAAAACAAGATATAATTACCAAATTTTCTGATGCCATAAATAAAGCAGATTTTTCTAACAAAAAAAGTTCTAACTCTTCCGTCAATTTATTACAATGATTATGATCATTTACTTTAATTGTGGATGGCAAAGAATATTATATTACATTCTACAACTGAAGAAAAGATGTAGTTTTGAGTAGAATGTTAGAAGACTGATACATAACAAATGAAGAATATAAAAAAGCTGAAATTGACTCTCTATCAATTGAATTTAAATCAGCATCATTTTCTATTAAAGCTCCTCATTTCGTGTTTTGGATTAGAGAATTATTAGAGGAAATGTATGGAGAAAATGCTGTTTTAGAATGATGACTTGTTGTAAAAACTACGCTTGATTATGATCTACAAAAAATGGCAGAATCTGCATTCCAAAACAACGTTCGCACATTGTATGAAAACTGAGCTAACAACTCATCTATGATTTATGTAAACACAGATAATTGAGATGTTCTAGTATATGTATGATCTTTAGATTATTTTAATGACGAAATTCAATGACAAATTGATATGGTAAGAAGTCGCCGTCAGTCTTGATCATCAATCAAACCCCTAATTTATGCATTATGATTCATGAAACTACCTATCACAATCGATACTCCAATTTATGATATAGAATATCAAGTTTGACCAGACACTCCTCATAATGCTGATGATAAATTTGAATGATTGCTTACGCTTAAAGCTGCATTAGGACATAGTAGGAATATTCCTGCCATTAAAATGTTTATTGCAGAAGGATGAGAATGAGTAGCTAAACCATTTTTGCAGTCTCTATGATTACCTATAAACGATGACATAATTTATTGATACCCTCTAGCAATTTGAGCTGCAGAAGTTAGCTTACTTGAATTTGCATGAGCATATTCTTACCTAACAACGGAAACTCCTGCAGAAATTAATCCAATATTAGAAATTACATCATCAGATTGATCCGTTTTATACAAAAAAGAAGTAAAAGAGAAAGAAGATATCATACCTGCATGAGTCAGATATTTGATATGGAAAATCCTTTCTGATCCTAACAATAGATTAGCTGGTTGGGTAAATAAATTTAATGTTTCATGATTAACTTATGCACTAAAAACGTGAACATCAAACATGAAAACCGCAAAATGAAATCGTCCTAGAGACGGTTTGGTTGCAGCCTATACTCCAGATAACTTAATACTAATGTGGGCTGGAAATGCCGATGCTACCCCAATGAATTCAAACGCTTATGGATGAACTATTCATGCTCAACCTTTAAAAGAATTCTTATGATGACTAATTAACGGATGATATATTACAAATAGAGAAATGACTAACGTTGAAACTGCTACCGTAAACATTTCTAAAATAACTTGAAGACTACCTTCAGATTCTACTCCTGGAGAACTAATAACATCTACTATGTGATTTGTAAATAATTTACCAAGAGAAGTAGATTGAGAAGTTGCTACATATGAATTTGATGCTTTATGTGGATGACTAATTAGTCCACTTACACCAATAGATGAAGCAAAACACTGATACTATATGGAATTAGATTCTTTTATGCCTAATAAGGATGACTTAGAAAAAATAAAGGAACGATGGAACGAAAAATCAAAAATACCTGAATGATGAGAATGAAGTATAAACATCAATGTTCTTACATCTACACCTGAATGATACTGTGAAAATAGAGAACCCACGGTAAGCGATTCTGTTACTGTATCAATCATTGATCCACAAAATGATCAAAAAATTTCTGCGAAACCTTCTATTATGTACTCCGTAAAAAGTAATGCATTATTGAGAAGTTTAAATATAATCGTAGATGATGGACTAGTTTTCTCTAAATCTTACACTAGACAAACAGAAGACTTATCTAGCACTGATATAGATTTATCTAATTATGCTCCATGAAAACATACAATTACCGTACAAGCAATTGATGCCAATTGAAATATGAATAACGATAGTATCGTAGATGTATTGCAACTAGAAGATAATGAACCTCCATTTTTGGTAAAAGAACAATCTAAAAAAGAATCTAATTGAAATTGATGATATAAAATAACGTTAATTTTTGATGATCATCTCTCTTGAATACCTTGATGAAATATAAGTGCCGACGGAAAGATAATTGAAAAATTTGAGTGAAGATTAGCTTCATTTACTACTAATGCCGAAAGCTTTGATATCGAAGTTAAAGATAATTACTGAAATGTATTAAATCAAACTATTAAATTATCAGATTTATAATTATTTTATTCTATAAAATTTGATTAATGGCAACGGATTTAAAGGAAACAGATTCGGCCCTATCAAAGGCTATGAAAAATCCACTTGCAGAAGTTACAAAGAAATCTGATGTAGCTGATGTAATCTCTGATGATAAAAATAAAAAACTCGCTCCAAATCAAATTTCTCCTCAATTAGATAAGTTTGAAAACTCATTAATTCGTAAGAAAAAATTTACAGAATAAATTATTAAAAAGACTGCAAATGCAGCCTTTTTTACAAAAAATAATCTATAATTTCTCCTCTATTATAATCTCCTTCTACATCCACTTGAATATAATTTTCAGTCCATCATCTCCGATTTCAATTTCTTCTTTCTTCGATTAAGACTTTATGAAACGTTCATTTGTTTTTAGCGATAAATTTATTTCTAATTTCATCTCATTTAGAAATAAGTCTGATTTCTCTATCTTTTTTTGTCTTTTGGTCAATTTGGTTTGAAAGAAATGATGCAGGAATCTTCTCTCTTTGAGTATGATCTGAAAAAGGAAAAGCATGCAATTTTGTGATTCAAAATTCTTCTATTCAATTATAAGTTTCTAAAAAGTCTGATTCTGTTTCTCATGGAAATCCAACTATAATATCTGCTCAAATAGAAATCAGATTTTTCTTTTTTAGATTTCTCGTCTTTTTAAGAGCTGTTTTTAATTCATTTGCAGAATAATGTCTTCACATATTTTGAAGAACATTGTTCGAAAAACTTTGGATAGAATAATGAAAATGTGGTAAGATTCTTTCGTCTGAAACAACTTCAAAAAATTCATCATTTGCATATTCTGGTCACATACTAGAAATTCTGATTCTAGGAATCGTAGTTTGTTTTAATATTTCACTAAGTAAATATGGAAATTTAGTTTCTTCAGGTTTGGTTGAATTTGAGCATCATCGTGCAGCAAGATTTATTCATGTTATTACAATTTCCTTTCATCATTGAGCTTCAATTTGACGAATTTCATCAATAATTTCATCTAATGGTCTGCTAATATGTGGTCACCTTTTTGCCACAGTAAGGCAGAACGAACAATGATTATCGCATCCGTTTTGAACTATAAGAAAATGTTTAGTGTAAACAGAAGATTTTCATCAGATTTTGTATTCAAATCAATTTTTTGATGGACTTTCAGGCAAAAGTGTAATTTTGTCTGAAAATTGTTTTAATTCTGGATAAGTTGAATAAAATTCTGACTCTGAGACTAGATTTCAACGGGAGAATGTTCAACATCATGTAATAGCAACTTTTAATCATTGATGAATTGCATGTTTTACTTCTCTTACCCACTTATTTTTAGCTCTATCTGTGACTACACATGTTGCAATTAAAAGTGTATCGTCTAAATTATTTCAATTCTTGTAAAAATAATCCAATCGCTGATTGAGAAAATATTTATTCACTTTACATCCAAAAATCTTGTATGGCATAATTCCGAATTTATAAGACAAGCATTGTAATTATATAGTTTTTCGTACAAAAAAGAAGATGTCAGTTTTAAATAAACTTGACTTTTACAAAAATAGTATTAATTATATAATATATTATACACCAAAAACACAAAAACGGAATATAAAATATTAGCTAATTATGGTGAATTTTTGATTATTTTTGCTTTGTGAATATAATTAAACTGTACTTTATTTTGTTATGTGATAGTATAACACAATATGGCAAAAATCATAGACTTGAGAGAAAAATTACCGCCAAACATTGTTAAGTGAGCTCATTTAGAAAATACGGCGAACGAAATACATAGAAGTTTTTCAGAATGAGAAGAAAAAAATGCTGAACTGATTAATAATTTTTTCAATCAGCCCTATTTTAGAGGAGAAGAAAGTTTAATAGATAAATTAACTGAAGTAGATGCTAACATAAAATTTGATGACATTGAAGAAGAATGAATAAATCTAGCAATCTTACAATATAATAATTGGCGGCGGGACCTTAGAGAATGTCTAAACAAAATTACAAATGATGATGTAAAAAATGCATTTATAGAAGAAATTCATGCTAAGGTTCAAGCCCAACTTTGAGCAATACCTGTTTACGGAGATTTTGATAATCCTGGTAAATGTAGAACAACTCCGTGAGATACCAATGTTTTGTGATATTTTCAAAAAGTAGTAGATTACTTACAAGATAAAGAATGAAGTGGTGGAGCGAAAAAAACATTAGATATATTAGCTGATATAAACATTACAAACAAAGATTTGAACGATAGACTTTTGGCAACGGGAAGTGGAATTCCTGTGTGAGTTAATCTATCAGATCCTTTAATTCCAGCAAATCTTAAAAATGATTTTGATGCTCTACTCTCTTTCGAGATAGGTAAAGAAGCTGATCGTACAATAAATATCTGTAAGGATATTCAAAAGAATCTTTATAGTTTACAAACAAACACTTTCCCAGCTATCAATACAATTGTCTGAGAGCACGATGAATATAAATACGATGAAAGTAAATTATGAGATGAATATCAAAATAGAGTTGAAGCAGTAAATAACGATACAAATCTAAGCGAAAAAGAGAAAAGAAAGCAGATTAAAGAACTTAAATGGGAATATTATTTGATATACCTAAAATCTAAAAATTTAAGGATTGGTAATGCTTTACAACAACTTTACGAAAATAACTTTGATTATGATAAAATTGATAGAGGCGTATTGAAGGAATATATAGACGCTATAGCGAACATCCGTTTTAGAATGCTTGTTGATGAGTGACTATTAAACGAAGGTTTTAAACTTAATTTTTGAGATTTAGATGACTTTGAATCTTTTTACAAGGATATTGCAGATATCGACAAAACAACCATAGATTTAAAAAATGTAAATACCATTTGAACGATACAAATTCCAGTTCAAAAGAAAATCACACAGTGACCAAATGAATGGTTGAAGGATATAGATGAATTTTGAAAAGATGCCGAAAAATCGTATGATACTCTGCCTATCGAGTATATAATCAATAAGGATGATTTCGATAGAGAGGTGATCCAAAAAGTTACTATGGAAGATAAAGAAAAATTATTAAGGTTTTTATCAAAATTTGATCAGTGAGATAGATATGAAATAAAGTGAGAAAATATTGGAAGTCTGATTTTCTTATATTTTGTGATAAACAATAGAAACCCTCTCATAGAAATGGATCCTGAGAAACAAAAAGAAGTAGAGAAGCTTTTTTGAAAAGCCAAAAATAGTGAACACGATCCATGAGAAAACCCAGAAGAAAATGAGGAAGAAAATAGTGAATCAAATGAAGAAGATACAGCTGAGAAATTCAAAGAAAAGATTGAAGGAATGTGACCATGAAAATTTGAAAATGGCTCAGAAATCTGGCTACCAATGTGAGAAAGTGAGCTCCCTGGATGATGATATCAATGGATGAAGATAAAAATTAGTAATGTAGATATGGGAAAATGAACTTTCAAATGAACGGTCTTTGGATGAGAATTAAAATTTAGTAGCAAATTGGAATGAAAGTCCAAGCAGTTCAAAATGAATGAGGACTTTTTTAGGAACTTAAACAATATTTCAAAAGATTCAAGTAAAATCTATCTACAACCTAATCCTGATAAGGTAGATTTTAATTCTTTTAGAGGAAGTTTAAATGGAAAACTCTGAAAAGATAATTTATCTTTTCCTCCTGCCTGAGTAGTACGAACTGGTGATAAATTCATGCAAAAAATCATGGATGAAAACTGAAAAGAAAAAGATGTAGAGGTAAAGTATTTCTGATCATCATCTGACGATAAATCTACGTATAAAATTGAGTATAACCCAATTAGAGGAAATTTTACAGTTTCATCAAGTTTTAACTGAGATGAGAAATGAAAAGACTGAAAATCTGAGAAAAAACGTTTTTCATACAAACGCGATATGGACTGGAATAATTTTCTGATTTTCTTTACTCAAAAATGATTAGTTCCTCAAACTGAGGAAGAGGCAAATAATGTACTTGCAAAACAAGATCAGGAATTTAAAGCTGTAAATGGTGGAAAGTGGAAATTGAATTGGTTTAGTATTAATAATATTAGAAATTGATTTAAAGATATTTTCGGAGCATTAAAGAAAAAGCTTGATGACTATGACAAAGCTCAAACAGAAAAATTTAAATGAATTGTTGAATGACCTATTTTAAATGCACTTAGCTCATTACCACTATTACCACCATCTCTAAGATATGCCATATGAGAACGCCAACAGGAAATATACAACGAAGAACTTAATGGAGCATGGACAGAAATTGAAAAATATCTAAAAGCACTCCAAGGCGATTGACAATTTGCAGACACATTCAACCAAGTTCCGGATCACGTAAAGACAATATATTGAGAATCATACCAAAAATTTATTACAGACTTATTCGATAAAAAATGAGACTCTACCAAAGAAGAAAGCCGTAAAGCTGCAGCTCTCTTATTGGCAAATTTTGAAAAATGATGATCTCCATATCGTGGATTAGAAAAATATGAAAACAAATGACTTTGGGTAAAGGTTCTATTGTGAGAGGCTCATTATCAACAATTTTTAAGAGATAAGGCAGCTTGCGAGAGAGCTCGTGATATAGCTGAAGCTTCATGATCAGAAGATGATAAAAAATGACTCAATGAACAGTTAGCTACTTGCGAATGGGATTATATTATTAACCAAGTTAGATGATCATATCCAAAGCTTCCCGATTCTTACTTCCCATGTCATGAAAAGAGATGAATAAACTGAGATGATAAAACTAATTATATACCAAATCCTTCTAAAAAACTACTCTCAGATACGTTCGCTAACAAATTAGAAGATGCTAAGAAGTGACGATTTACAAAGGACAGTGTTAAAGATGCATATTCAAAATATACAAGTATTAATAGATTTAACATTATGGAAGATGAGTTTAGTAAATGTGGATCTACTAGATATAAACAAGGTGCGTGAGCATTGAGGAGAATGCTTGATTTAGCCAGCAGCGAAACACTTAAAAAACACGCACATAAACATTTTTTGACATTTCTTTTAAGTTGAGTTTTGGATGTAAATTGTGATCCTGGGCTAAAGAAACAAATATATGGATGGGCAAAACCTATATCTTTTGTTCCATGAATGCTTGTAAAAGAGGCTTGAGTAGCAGAAAATGTGGCCATACTTTTGGACCATGCAACTGAATGAGATTTTTCTAGAAATGTAACTAAATATTTTCATAAAAGCGGGCAATTAAGATGATGAATAGACTTCAAATGACTTCAAGAAGAAATAAAAATATGGCTCACTGATGATAAAATGGATAAACTAAATAATTATTTTTCAAAACTACCAACAAATGATTTTCCAGGCGTAACAGATCCTCATAAAAAACAAATTTTAGAAAAATTCAAAAAAGCATTATTAAATGAAGATGTAGAGGAATTTGACAGATGAGTATTAGATAATCCTACTATTGTAAACAATTGATTATTAACTAATATCAATGTCGTATCTGATAGGCTTAGATTTGAAGATTGAGAATTTAAGTGAAAGGATTCTGATGACATTAGTAACAAAAGAAAATTTCGAAATGATGTGGCTACAGCTGTCGACAATAGAAGTTATGAAGATCCAAAAGACGTTAATTTCGTATTAGATAAATATTTTTCCCGATTCTGATTGAGATCCAGCGAAAATAGGCAAAATATTTTCAAATGGGTTAACACAGCATATCATTATCAAAAAATGGTAAATAAAAGCAGATGATGAAGATATCACTGTACACATCAATGGGGACAATGAACTTGAGAAAAATTTGATTTTCCTCTATGAACTATTACTCAAAAAGATGTAGATAAAGTATTATTATATGCATTTGAATGAAAGGTTTGGGAACGCCTTTGATGAGGAATTCTTCCTGAAGAATTAAAAAAAGCATTAGATGCTTTTCAGAATTTCTTTAATAAAGCATTTAAAGAATGATCATTGAAAGATAAAGATGTTAAAGACAAGGCATTTAAATCATGAAATCTTTGAGATGATGATTTGTTCTTGTTGTGATGATGGGATGCTTATAAAAAAATTAGAGAAAAAGAAATTTGAAATTCCAACGATATAGATGATTCGGAGAGTATCAGTGGTTACAAAGATTTGAAACCTAGCCAAAGAAAAGAAATTACAAGACGTATTTTTACTGATGAGGATAATTGTTATATAAATCCAGAAATGGAAAGCATATATAGGACATTAAAACGTAGAAATTCATTAGATGAAAAATGGAAATTATCAATCCTTAGCGACAAACAAACTAAAATCGTTAATTTACAGAAAAAATTAAATTCACCTGAAAGAATTGCTGCCTAAGGAAATTCTAAACGCACCAAAAAAGACCTCAATCGAAGTCTTCCTTTTATAATCAATAAATTTTATCACAATCCTGGCAATCCCCCTCAACCAAGCATTCCTGCTAAATCATTTGTATCTACACCAAGAATTTCTTTAGTCTGCTCTGCAACTACTTCCTGAGCTTTATTCTGAGCTCTTTGAATCGCTGTAATTAATAACTTTTCTAATTCTGTTTTTTTGTTAGGATCAAAAAGCGAATAATCATTGATATGTAAATCTTTAATTTTCATCTCTCAAGAGATATCTATAACTACTTGATCTTTTTCCTCTCAACCTTCTAGGTATTTTCATTCTTTAGCTCTAATAACTAAACTTTTTAGTTTTTTATCTAATTGTTTGTATTTTGTATACATTTCTTTGTACTGTCAAAGGTCCTTCATGCTAACCATCACCATAAATCATTAATAAATAAATCTGACTTTACTATAGGATTCCTCCTAAAATATTCAAGATAAGTTTTAGCTTAAATCTTTACTGATAATTTCTATTCCTGAGTGATTTTGACGAATATCTGCTAGTAAAAATCAAATTTTTGCTGGATTAGAAATATCTCACTGTATAGTTGCTATTGTTTTTCACTCAGATTTTCACAGTTCAAACTTGAAAATAGGGATAGAGAACGAGCTAAACATCGCAATTATATCGATAATGCTCATCTGTTTAGGAGAAAATTTTAATTGAATATTAAGTATATAGTTTGTAGATGATTCACTCTCCTTCCAGTGAGCTTCTAATAATGATGAATATGAAAGTGTTTTCAAAGCTTTACATGAAAGTGTATGAATCTTGATTCAATCACGACCAGATTTTCAAATAATTTTGTCTCATGGAGTTGGATTACATTCAGGGCAGAATACACAATGTAATAATTTATCATTATCTATTATCACATCCGTAGATAATGCTTTACCAAGTGCAACAGATGTCACTTCTGCCTTCAATTCTCTTTCAAATTGTGAAGTATCTGAAATAAGTGTCTTTCACTGGGTTTCTTTCTTCAAATCTGGATACGCTGCACGTACTAATCATCAATATGTTTCCTGCTTATCAAGTACTTGCAATAATTTTCTCTCTACCTCTAGAGGTTCTCATAATTTCTGGATCAAATCAGCATCTGAACGGAACATCGGAAGTCAAAGATTCTTTAAGTATTGATTTAATCAATCTATTGCTTCATCTAAACGAGCTTCTCTCTCCTGCATACGAATATATTTTATCAATTGTCCACGTGCAGATGGTGTATGTATATAATCTAGCCAATGTTTTACAGCCGAATAACGATTTTTAAATGTATTGATATTCACTATATCTCCAGTTCTCAATATATATGAAAGAGGTTTAATCTGACCATTAACTATTGCATTTTTAAATTTAAGTCAAATTTCTGAATGAATACTGAATGCAAAATCCAGTACAGATGATCATTCTGGAAGTTCTTTAATATCTCATTTAGGAGTATAAACAAATATAGTTTTATCTAATATTTCAATACTTAATGTATCCTTAAATTTTTCTTTATCTTCTGAAGTTTGATAATCCGCAACAATCTGTTGCAAGCGCTGAATCCATTGTCATTGCTGAGAAGATGCCACTACACTAGCATTACTTTCTGCATATGCAAAATGTGCAGCCACTCAAAATTCTGCGACTTCATCCATTTTCTTAGTTCTGATTTGTATCTCTACAGGGAAACGAAACATTCCAAGTATCGTAGTATGAATACTTTTGTATCAGTTAAACTTTGGGATAGCAATATAATCCTTAATTTTTTTGATAAGCGGTGTATAGTATTTATGAATAATTCCTAGTATCATATAACAATCTGTTACCGTTCATGTAACTACACGAAACGCCAACAAATCCATAATTCTACTCACATCCTCTGTGTGATATTTTTTATCCATTTTTTCAAAAATTCTGAATGGACTTTTGATCCTTCATAGAACTGTAAAATCTTCAATTCATTCCCTTTTGAGGATATCTGTAAGATTTTTTATTCATTTATCCAATATCTTTGATCCATCATGAAATTGTTTTGTCAAATATGACATAATTTCATCAAACTTCTCTGGATATAACACACGGAAAGATCAGTTTTCCAGATATAATTGGTAATTATAAAGTCAAAGTCTTTTGGCAAGTGGTGCATAAATTTTAAGCGTTTCTGTTGCAATTTTTTTTCTTTTTTCTTCTTCCGGATGATATTGCAATGTCTGAATATTGTGAATACGATCTGCAAATTTTACAAAAATTACACGTAAATCTTTGGCCATGGCAAGAAAAGTCTTTTTTATGGTTTCCAAGTCACGGTCTTCTCATTTATACCTAACTTTTGACACTTTCACTAATCATTCACAGATATCTGCAATCTCCTTTCAAAATAATTTTTCTATATCTTCATATGTATAATCCGTATCTTCAATTACATCATGCAAAATACAAGATTGAATTGAAACAACATCTGGATTAATTTCCATCAGGAATTCAGTCGCTCTAAGTGGATGTATTATATATGGTTCTCATGATTTACGATAAACTCATTTATGAGCTTCACGAGTAAATTCATAAGTTCTAATGATTTCATCAATTTCTTCAGATTTTAGATATTTTTTTGCTTTCAACAAAATATTCTCCAAAATGTCAGTCGGATTCTCTTCATAACACGGCTTATAATCAAAGAATTTCTGAAAACTTTGTAAGTCTTCCATAATTGGAGAATAAGGTAAAGTGTCTTTAGAATAGATAAAAAAATCTGACTTGCAAGATAAATATTAAGTTTTTTACGCTATTGCTTTCTCTTGCATTTATATTTTCAAAAAGTAAAAAGAAAGATATAGTTTAACCTTTTATTATCACAAGTCATGCAAAGAGAGTACAAATTTACGAACATTTCTTCACTTTACAAGGATTATAAACCTCTATTAAATACTCAGATTACTGTAAATGGTTGGGTAAGAACTATCAGAGATTCTAAAACTTTTGGATTTATCGAATTAAATGATGGTTCTTGTCTCAAAAATTTACAGATAGTTTTTGAAGATAATTTACCTAATTTCGCGGAAATATGTAAATTCGGAGTTTGTACTTCTTTGATAGTTGAGGGAACTTTGGTAGAATCTCAATGATGAAAACAAGCTTTCGAATTAAAAGCTTCTAAAGTTACTCTAGTTGGAGAATCTCCACTTGACTACCCTCTCCAGAAAAAAGGTCATTCAATGGAGTATTTACGTACAATAGCACACTTACGTCCAAGAACAAATACTTTCTCTGCTACATTCAGAGTTAGAAGTTTGGTTGCTTTCGCTATCCATAAGTTTTTCAATGAAAGAGGATTCGTTTACGTACACACTCCATTAATCACAGCTAGTGATGCAGAGTGAGCCTGAGAAATGTTTCAAGTAACAACACTTGATTTGGAACATCCTGATTTAAGATGAAAAGATTGAAAAGTTGATTATAGTAAAGATTTCTTCTGAAAAAAAGCTTCTTTGACAGTGAGTGGACAGCTTGAATGAGAAACTTTTGCTACTGCATTTGGAAAGATTTATACATTCTGACCAACATTCCGTGCTGAGAATAGTAATACTACTCGTCATGCATCAGAATTCTGGATGATTGAACCTGAATTTGCTTTTGCTGACATAACTGACAACATGGATTTGACCGAAGATTTATTGAAATATGTATTCCAATATATTTTGGATAATGCACAACAAGAATTGGATTTCTTTACTAAATTCATCAATCCTGAGGTAAAAGAAAGATTAGAAAAATTTACTAAAGCTGAATTTGGAAGAATTACTTATACTGAAGCTATTGAAATATTAGAGAAATCTGGAAAGAAATTCGAATATCCTGTACATTGGGGAATGGATATGCAAACTGAACATGAGAGATATTTAGCTGAAGAGTATTTCAAATGACCTGTATTCGTAATCGACTATCCAAAAGAGATTAAAGCATTCTACATGAAATTAAATGAAGACTGAAAAACTGTAGCCGCTATGGATCTTTTGGCTCCATGAATTTGAGAAATTGTTTGAGGTTCTCAACGTGAAGATAGATTAGATGTACTCACTCAAAAAATTATCGATAACTGAATGAAACCTGAAGATTATTGGTGGTATCTTGAACTAAGAAAATGGGGATCTGTTCCTCACGCTGGGTTTGGAGTTGGATTTGAACGTTTAATAATGTATGTAACTGGAATGGAAAATATTCGTGATGTATTACCTTTCCCTAGGACTCCTAAAAACTGCGAATTCTAGAAAAGTAGATTTTAAGCATCAAAGTCAAGGTATTTTCTCAAAACTTATCTTGACTTTTTTATTTTTTTCTTTAATTATAAAAAACAACTAAAAAGAAAAAGATATGATAGTAAACTTTATTTACAGCGCTCTGATACTATTTGTAGCATTCGTTGTAGTGGTAGCAATACTCCTTTTCGGAGTAAAGTTTTCTAAAGATGGTGGAGAAGTGGATGCAGACCCTTCTTGGAAAGACGTTATTTTACAAGTGTTGCGGGGATACCCCTTCTGGATTTGGATTATCGCTTTCTTGGCCTCTCAGCCAAGTATCTTCCACATCTTGAAAACGTGGAATCTTGTAGTATGGGCTCCATATGAATGGATTCCAGACTTATCGTGTTTTATTGGATTTATTACTGTAGTTTTCTACCTGGTTCTCATCAACATAACTGATGATAACGGAAGAATAAAGTAAATCTAAATGAATGTGTCAGAAAAGCTCCTCCTGTATCCCAGGAGGGGTTTCTCGTTTAATGTATTATTTTAAATTAAACCAGCTTTTCTAGCTTGATTTCTGGCTCATTCTGTGAGATATTTTTTTCTAATACGAATAGATTTTGGAGTAATTTCTACAAGTTCATCTAGTCAGATATATCCAAGCGCATCTTCAAGTGTAAGATGTCTAATCGGATTTAGAAGCATCGCTTCATCATTTCATGAATTACGAAAATTATTTTGTTGCTTGTTTATGGTCAGATTTACTGTCATATCTCATCATTTCAAATGTTCTCCCACTATCATTCATTCATAAATTGGTTGAGCTGGATCGATAAAAATTGGTCATCTTTCCTGGAGTTTAAATATTCCATAGTTCATAGCTGTTCATGTCGCAGAAGAAATCATTGAACCTACATCTCTCTTTTTGATTTCTCATTTTCGTGGTTCATAACGCGAAAATGATGAATACATTATTCACTCACCTTTTGTTTCAAGGATAAATTCTGAACGAAATCAGAGTAATCATCTCGTTGGAATTTCAAATTCGATTGTTGTAAGTCAATTAACTGAATTCATCGTATTCATCATACCTTTACGATGAGAAAGCATTTCGATAATTGTTCAAGCCAATTCATCATTCACACTTACAACTAAAGTCTCGATTGGTTCCCATTTTTCTCCATCTACTTCACGAAAAATTACCTGTGGGGCTCCGACCTGTAATTCCCATCATTCACGGCGAATACTTTCAATAAGAACAGATAAATGCAATTCTCATCTTCATGAAACTAGGAATTTTCAATCTGAAAAATCCACTTCAAGTCACACATTTGTTTCCAGTTCTTTTTCTAGTCTTTCACTCAAATTCCTAGTAGTCATATATTTTCATTCTTTACCTGCAAATGGAGAATCATTTACGAGGAATTCCATCTGTAGCGTTGGCTTATCGATTGCTATTGATGGTAAAGGCTCTACATTTCAAGTTCAAACTGTTTCTCATACGAAAATATCAGGGATTCATGCAATAGTAATTATATCTCCACATTGAGCCTCCTCCTGCTCAATTCTCTGAAGTCAAAGAGTAGAGAAAACCTTGTTTACTTTTCAGGTTCTAACTTTTCATTCATGGTCAATAACTTTTACCTGAGTTCATGGTTTCAAAGTTCATTCATACACACGTCCAATTCACAGACGTCCAAGGAAATTATCGTATCACAAATTTACAATCTGCATTCTAAAATCTTTTTCTGGAAAATTTGGAGCCTCTGGGACATATTTCAATATTGCATCAAAAAGTGGAGTCATATCTTTTTTCTCATCATTCATATCTGCTATAGCATATCATTGTTTTGCACTAGCATACATAATTGGAAAATCTGCCTGTTCATCTGTTGCTCAAAGAAGAATGAAAAGGTCGAAAAGCATATCAATAACTTCATTTACTCTAGCTGTAGGTTTATCAATTTTATTAATAACAACGATTGGTTTTAATCAGAGTTCTAGAGATTTTTTTAGTACAAATTTTGTCTGAGGCATTGGTCACTCATATGCATCTACCACAAGAAGTACTGAGTCAACCATACGCAAAACTCTTTCTACTTCACTACCAAAATCCGCATGACCTGGCGTATCAACGATATTTATTCTCTCTCATTTATAAATTATTGCTGTATTTTTAGCATAAATAGTAATTCAACGTTCTCTTTCTTGATCATTATTATCCATAATTAAATCTTGTCATTCTAAAGCTTTTAGAGTTCAAGACTGCTGTAAAAGCTGATCTACAAGTGTAGTTTTACCATGATCTACGTGTGCAATAATTGCAATATTTCTAATTGCCATATTTTTGAAATTTTTATAATTTGAAAACTGGGCGTTAGTATAGCGAATTATACACTATTTTCTAGTAAAAATTTGTCAGTAAAAATTTGCATTTAAAGCAATTCTGAGTATAATTACTTTTGAAATTTTTATACCTAACATTTATCATGAAATTTGCCAAAAAGATATTGCCATTATTAATTAGTTCTTTACTTATATTTTCTATTAATTTTAGTATCTGAGGTGATCTTCCTTGAGGAAGTGGAAATCCATATATACGCAAGATAGATTCACAACCTCCAAAAGTTGATGAAACAAATCCTGATAAGATTCATGATGGAAGTGCTACACTTAGTAGCAGATTAAAGTGAATCATTACCGTTCCCCAACCAGAAGATTACAATACATCGCTGTGATACGTTATGTCATTAATTCAGATTGCAATCAATCGAACATTATGAATATTATCATTCGTAACATTAGTTTACATGTTATATTGTGGATTCTTAATATTCGCATCTGGATCTGAAGACAACAATGCTAAAAAAGGTAAAAAATGAATTAAAACTGCTGCCATAGCTCTAGCATGAATCGGATTATCTTGGCTAATAATTAGTGCAATGATACGACTAATTACTATACTTACACAAACAAAAAATTCATAAATTTTATTTTATAACGAATCGAAAATGTTTAGGAAAATAGGGAAATATATATTCGGTTTATCAATACTTACGCTAATATCTAGTATGCCATGTTTTGCAGTACAATGATGAGATTTAGATCAATCATATAAGGAGTTTCCATATATAAAGGTCTCTGATGACGACAGTGATAAATCAGATTTAGCAAATAAAACAGACATAAAAGACAATGATTCCATTATTAATAGATTACTTAAAGTCTTTTGATTAAGTAAAATTGATTGAGATCATAAATTTATATCATATGTTAGAGCAATCTTAAATATTGCCCTATGACTATTAAGTATGGTTGCCTTGATTATGACTATCTACACATTCTATTTGATGTTCTTTACAGAAAATGAAGCATGAGCAAAAAAAGCGAAGTGAAATTTGGTTGGAATTTTCATTGCTTTAGCTATCATTGGACTAGCATGGCTAATCGTAAGCTTCATATTCCGACGGTATCAGAATCATCGACAAAATGCTCTAAATTAAACCCACTTAAATAATAGATAATTTAATACATTATTTATACTCCATGTGATTATTAGACTTTGACAAAACAAAAGTAAAGAAATGACAACCAGACAACTTGTTTAACACAGAAACAATGTTGCCTATTTCTGAAATTAAAAATGGAATTGTAATTCTAAAAGATGGAGGTTTACGTTCTATAATCAAAGTAGAATGATTAAATTTAGATTTGAAAAATTATGATGAACAACAAGTAATTTTGGAACAGTATAAAAGATTTTTAAACTGACTATCATTCCCTATCCAAATTTTAATACGTAATACATACCTGGATTTAACTGAGTATCTATGATATTTAAAGAAAAATCTTAAAGAGATAGAAAATCCCGCCATACAAAGGCAGTGAAAGAGCTATATTTCTTTTCTTGAATGAATAGATAACCAACAATGATTGATTTATGTAAAAGAATTCTACGTTGTTATACCTTATTATTCAGATGAAAGAGATTCAGAACAAGTTAATAAATCTCGACGAGATAAATTTCTGAATGTACTGAATGCTAAAGATGATGTGGAAATGATAGTAGAAAGATATAGAACCTTTATTAAAAATGAACAAAATATTCAGACCAGAGAAAATGTATTAATTTCTGGACTAAATGATTTATGAATGTCTGCTGAACGTTTAGATACAGCTGGAGTAGTTTCACTATTGTTCCGTATGTACAATCCACTATTGGATAGTTCTCAAGCAAGATTTGTAGAATAAAATACAGTTAATATTTATAGCTCCACATACGTGGAGTTTTTTATATCCAGATTTTTTATTGTTTTAACATAGGTTTTTTTTATACTCAATGTATTAATTACTTAAAACGAATATTAAATGCTAATCCTTAAAGGAAAAGAAAAATCTGAATTACTAAAAAAAAAGTATAAAGAACTAAGAACTCAATATTTTTGAAATGAAAAAAAATTTATAGCAGTTCTATTCTTTGGGGAAAGTAATCCATCTCAGGTTTATGTAAATTTGAAGAGAAAATATGCACAGGAAATCTGATTTGATTTTCTGGTTTTTGGACAATGAGAGAGCTGATTTGAAAACGAATACCCTGACTTGATTGAATATCAAAAAAAGCAATATTTACATAAAAATGATGTGATTGAATTAGTAAAAATATTAAACAATGATAATCGTTGTGTATGAATAATATGTCAATTACCACTAACTGAAGAATTGAAACCATATCAAAAAGGAATCTGTAATACAATCACTCCCCTAAAAGATATGGACTGACTTGGAAATAAATTACAAGAATGGGCATTTGAATGAAAAATCGAATTTTTACCGGCAACCGCACAAGCTGTAATTTCATTATGGGATGAATATGAATTGTGAAATTTTGAATGAAAAGTAATATCCGTAATATGACAAAGTGACATAGTTTGACGTCCAATTAGTAGATATCTAGAACTCAAATGAGCTAGTGTACATACTTTCGATATTAGAAACACCCCAAAAGAAATCATAGATCAAACCAAAAAATCTGATGTTATTATTTCATGCACATGAGCCCTACATTTAGTTGATGATAGATTTGTAAATAAAGATAAAAATCAGATTTTAATTGATGTTGGGTATGGATTTTTGGATGGGAAATCTACTGGCGATATAGATTTTGAAAAAGTGGAAAACAAAGTCTATGCGATTAGTCCTGTACCATGATGAGTAGGCCCAATGACTGTAGCAAGCCTATTTGGAAACATCTTTACAATTTGGTCACAAAAAGAAAAAATAGAAAAATTATCTAAATAAAAAATCCTCCACATTGGAGGATTTTCAATTATCATATATCGATTATAAATTTCATCTAGTTACATATTTTCATTTTTCACATCCTTTTAATTTTCATAATTCTGTAGCCTCTTCCCAATAGACTGACTTAATTTCACTTTTTACATAACTTCACACATTCCATCATTCAGCTAATCATTTCATTGTAATATATGTTTCACATGAAACTATCTTGCTTGGATCTGTATCTGTTCATATCATTCATTTTTCTTGTGCAGTTTTAAAATACGGATAAAGTTCGTTAGCTTTTGAAACATATTTAAATGTTGAATTTGTTTTAGCAGATAATGTAATTCATGCAAGCAATGATTTAACTGCTTCTCACATCGTCACTTGTTTCTTAGCCTCTTCTGGAGTTAATACAACACTTTCATCTTCAACTACATTTTGTGATTCAACTTTATCTTCCAATACATAATCCTCGACATCCGTTTCCATATTTTCTACATTTCACGTACTACCAAGAGATTCCACATCACCAGTATTCAATATTACCTCTCATGTTCATTCAAATACATATATTACATCTCATAAATCTATTTCAGGATCTACTTTTTCATCTGAATTAAACCAGTTTTTCACATACGATGTAACTTTCTCTGTAAAATTTGGCAATATACTAAATGATTTATCTTCCTGCTGCATAGTGTAAACTCCATAACCAATTCATGCTAGTATTAATATAATGTACAACCGATTTGTGAATAACTTTTTAACGTTAAAAAATCCATTTACATCAAATAATTTTCCAATTACTAGATACAATATTCGTCATAGGAATAACGCAATAGCTATTCATCGATTTTCTAAGAATTCCCATAATGTCCAAGCAATTACCACTGCTATTGCAATAGTAAGCAACAATATCAATCGCTGTCCCCATCTAGATTCTCTCTTTCTCTTTTTAGTTGGAGTATGTCATGTAAGTGGTTGAACAATTTTTGGGATACTTACCGTTTCTTTCATTATTTTCACTTCTGGTTTTTCTTCTAATTTTTCTACTTCTACATTTTCTTGATTTTCTTCATTATTTGATTCAACTACAACTTCAGTTTTTTTCTCAACTTCAACTATGGCTACACCATTATCATCTTCTATTCTAGAGACTTTTTCTTCAGATTTTTGAACTAATTTAGATGTATTTTCAACATTTTTAGATTTATTTGGTTTACATATTGCTGAGATTATCAATGCTATCAAGAATATTCATGTATTTAATCAAGCTAATTGATATAGTTGAGTACTATCTAACATCCATCCGACAATAGCTGGCTGTCCAACTAAAACATACGATGCCAAGAAAATTATAAGTCAATTTGTCATGTTGTGTCTATAATTTAGATAAAATTCAAGCCAAATTTCTTGCTTGAAGCTGATGTTTTTTATAGACAAAGATTATACCTTTTCAAGTAAAAATAGACAATATAGTGATATCATATGGTTATCACATTTTACATAAAAATAGTAAAACTCTCTTGCTTTAATTTACGCAAACAGTAACATTTAAGTAGAGTTTATATAGATTTATCAAAATAAGATATGCAGTGAAACATTGTTTTCGTATGAGCTGGTGGATCATGATTAAGCAACTTAGTCTGAATATTATGGGATATAGGATTTCATAATTTAATATGAATAGATGAACAAGATTCTCAAATAATTCAGCAGTTACAAGCAAAATGAATTCAGATTTTTAAACACTGAAAATATCAAGTAAAACCCGATGATGCTGTAATTTATTCCGCTGCAACAAAGTGAAGTCCTGAAGTTTTGAAAGTTTTTGAACTTAAAAAATCTGAACATAAATCATTACTTATTTGGGACTATTTCCAATTCTTGGGGGAAATGACTAAATATTTCAAGAGCATAGGATTTACGGGAACAAATGGAAAATCCAGTTCAAGTGCAATGTGAATTCATATCGCATCTCATTGTTTACCAAATTTTGGAATCGGTATAGTCGGAGCTTTGGTACCTGATTTTGGTGGGAAAAGTTATATGCTAAATATGAAGCATAAAGATGAATTGAAAAATATTTTTGATTATATTTTCACATGAAGAAAATTGGACTATTCTATCGTAAAAAAATATTATTTCTTATTAGAATCGTGTGAATATCAACGTCATTTCTTGAATTTAAATTTGGATGAAGCTATAATCACAAGTCTGGAATTAGAACATACAGATTATTTCAAAGATTGGGAAGATTATGAGTCAGCTTTCTTGGAAATGATTGCTAAAACTAAAGATAGAGTTTATTGTTTGAAAAATTTAAATAGTGAAAAAATTCTGAAAGAAAAAAAAGTAAAAATCACGAATAGAGAAGATTTTGATATGCATTTTGTATGGTGAGAACATCAGCAAGCAAACGCGTCATTGGTTTGCGAACTTTTGAAATGATTAATGAAAAATGAATGAATTGACGAATTGGCTGCAGAAGATAAAATTCGTGGATATTTGAAAGAATTTAAGTGAATCTGGAGAAGAATGGAATTTCTCAAAGCTCACGAAAATTGAGCTCAAATTTTTAGTGATTATGGACATGTAGCTTCGAGTATTGAACTTTGATATAAAGCTTTGAAAGAAAAATTTCCTGACAAAAAATTGATTTGCATATTTCAACCTCACCAGATCCATAGAATTTTGGTTGGATGGAATGATTTTCCTAATGCATTAAAACTTTACGATGAGAGTTACATTTATGATATTTATGCTGCTAGAGAAAATATTGAAGATTTTGCGAATGAAGAAATTTTTAAGGATTTGAACCTAAAAAGCGTGGAAGATTTATGAAAAGCTTTTGCTAAGCATTGTGGAAATAGTTATTTGAAAGAGTTTAGCGAAGTAGAAAACGTAATAAAAAAATCTGACTGAAACTGCATTATTGTAGTTTATTCTGCTGGGAATATCGATTTCAAGTTAAGACAATATTTAAAAATTCTATAATTAAAAAAGGGGATTCTAATAAAATCCCCAATCCAAGTTAGCCAAGATACCAAACGTGAGCTGATTTCTCCCAGATTTAAGAATCTGGGGATAGCCAGAATTCTCAGCGGTTGGATATGTCCTTGACCACCTAGCAAAGATACCCACGGGCTCGATGAGGTTTAGGTTGACTTCAACTCCGTACCCTAAACGGAAGATTTTATCCTCATACCTAAGGACTCCATCTCCCACGACCTTGATTAAGCTACCACCGAACCCGACACCTACGCGGGCATCGGCAGAAACTTTATCTGTGTTTACAGTCGGGATGAAGACATCAGTGCTCACCACGAGTAAACTCTGAGTGTACTGTGCAGTCAATGCAACCATTTTAGTTTTAGCCTCTGCATAAGAAAGGCCACCCTTAACAGCAAGCTGAGCTTGCGCTGGAACCGCCACCCAGACGATTGCCAGTAAGATAATTAATCTTTTCATATGTGTTAGTGTTTTGTTTTCTACTATTAGTATAAAATATTGCACAAAAAAGTCAAGTCAAAAAATTTATAAAACCAAATCATTTACATTTGTACCAATTATATTTATGGATTAATCCTAAAATTAATTACCGCTTGTTTTTGATCTTCAGATTTAACTGTACGCAATGTATAATTTAGTCACTGAGAAAAATCTGACTGAAAATAATTTACGTCTTCCACATCTCACTGAACCGAAGTAATTTCCATATTCCATGGATAATAAACCATTCATTTCTCCCACCACATACGCTCAGGCTTTCAGTCATAATGATTAACGGGACTTAAAACCAAAATTCATTCTTCTCTTGGTGTGATATGAATTTCATATTTCTTTTCTAATCAACGAATAAAATTCCTATAAGATTCTGGGACAAAGAAATAGTAATCAATTACTAATTGATACTCTCCTACTGGCAATCATTCCAGTGAAAGAATTTCATTTTGTTGGGACGTAATCAATTCTCATGTAGAAGAATAAAGTTTCAATCGTTTTGTAAGAAAATCATCAGATTTATTATTTGCAATATTCACATCTCGCGCATATATTTTTCATCATTGGAATCTTGTGCTTAAATTATTTTTAGCTATCATATCCCTAAACTCTTTACTTACGAAAATATCTGAAAGATAAATCTGAATATATCTTTTATTTAATACTTCATCCCAGTTATTTATCAGATTTTTAGCGATAGTTGTAGAATGCTTAAAGAAATAATCTAATACTTCCGATATATATAATTCTTTTTTGTTTCAACGAACTTCTCCACGAATTATATCAATTGAAGCGTTTATAAACTGCCACTCTCTCATCTTATCAGAGAATCATGGTAATAATTCCTTGAGTAAATTTGAATCCAAGAAAACTACTCATTTTATTTCTTTATTGTGTAGTAATTTTCGTTGATCCGTGCTATACATCTCTTTTACTTTTGATATTTCATAATTTTCATTGAAAGCTTTTTCATACAAAATTTTCATATTTTTACCATCCATATCCGTAAATCAAAATTTATTCCCAGCAACGAATCATAATTGTTTTTCTCAGAATGTATCCGAATACCACAAAGGTAAATTAATCCTAGATTTTGGAGCGATATAATCGGCTAAATACGAATCTATAATTTCAAGGTTTTGAATATGTCATCAGCTCAAAGTCACAAAAGCAAATGAACCAAAAAATCATCAATTTGGACGTTTTTCATTTCAATTTTGCAATGGAACTAGATAATTATATGTATGGTTTTCTCATAATAGTTCGTAAACCTCTGAACGATAATCATATAAATCTGACAACAATCACATCAATCACTCATAACGCTGAAATCATAGTGATGAAAGGTAATTCTGATTATTTATAATATAATACCACACTTCTTCAATTTCAGATTTTTTCGTCTTAAAAATGTTTTCTCATTTCATATATGATTGAACTATCTTATCTAACGTATACAATTCATGAGAAACTTCTCTATCTAGCGGAAGAAAATAAATAGACAACGTTTGCAATTCTTTAGTAAAAATATCTACAGAAGAGCCTCAAAAAAGTATATTTGTAATATTTGCATATAAAGTAAACCCTCGAAAGAAAACCAAAAATAACAATGAATATACGAAAAATTGTACTAACGACATTTTTTTCCTCTTTTTTTGAGTTTCTTCTATCCCAAACTGTTTTTCTGCCATAGGTAATATTTTCTAAATCCACCAAAAACCGAGAAATATAGTATTCTCACACAAATGAGTGTAGGATTTTTTCCATAAGATTCAAGTAAAATAAAAAATACTTGACATTTTATATTAAAAATATATATTATGCTTAATGTCAATAGTGACAGAAAAATAAATATGGCAAAAGAAATGGAAAAACTTACGAAACAAAGCCTCATTTCATTGGTTAATGATTTGAATGGTATCATCCGCAGCTGCGAGTACGAGAACTGTTATAACAAAGTAATTCAGTTCTTCAACTTGACCAGCAAGCTGGACGACCGCTTGCATGAAGTCTATGATATCCCTCTGAGGGGATGGGAATTCTGGGGCATCAAGTCTAAGGACAGGAAACGGGCCGAAACGGACCGTGCATTCTTCACCAAAGAGGTTCATAAGGCCGGGAGAGATTCCTGTGGCATCAATCGGACTAACCCTGGCGAAGAAGTTACCAAGAACGATGTGTTTTTTGGGGACATCTTCGGAATTTGGACCGGTTCCGTGGCTAAATTCGAGGCCTGCAAGGAACCTTTCGTCCAAGAAAAGATCCGTCAGCAAATCGTGAATTTTATTCAAAGCTATAAAAACTCATTCAAGGTCGACTGGCTCAAGTAGCCATAGGCCTCTCTACTAACCAACCAAACCAATTAAACCAACTAACCAACTCCACTTTGGCGGCAGGCATATCCTGTCGCCTTTTTATATCAAAAATATAAATTAAAATTCAGATTTCTCTTGCATTTTATACGAAAATTTCTATAAGTATTTATTGTATACATTCGTATTTTTTATTATCGTAAATTTATGGAATGCTTGACTTTATTTATGACAGTTTGGATACAGTAAAAAGTCTAAAACATCCAGACAAAAAGATGTATATTACTTTAACTGCTGCAATATTTGGTGTAGTTATTGTAACTGGTTTATATTTTGTACTTGCTGATTATTTTTTCAGCGAAGGATACCAAATTTTCTACCAATCTATGACTGGAACTCTTTAATATCAAATTAAAGATTGAAAGTCAAAAAAAGTGGTAAAAACTTTTATTTTCTTCACTAAATATAATGCAAGAAACAAATACTGTGGAAATAAAAAAACAAATTGAGGACCGTACATTTAGACGATATGTACTAAGCGTAAACTCTGGACAAGAAGAACTTGTTCTCGAAAACCTGAAAGAAAGGGTGGCTAGACAAGGACTTCAAGAAGATGTAATCGAATTAATGAATCCGAAAGTTAATGAAGTTTCTGTAAGTAAAAAGTGAGAAAAGATTATTAAACAAAAAAGATTATATCCAGGTTACTTATTCTTCAAATCTAGAATGAACGATAAAATTTGGTATGTAATCAGAAATACTCCATGAGTAAGACTAATTGTATGAGCTGATACACATCCTGTTCCACTTACTGATGATGAATTCAATAAAATGATGCAACAGGTTCAAGCCTCTGAAGATTCCTCAGATATTAAAGTTCCGTTCAAAAAAGGTGATTTAGTACTCATTAAATCATGAGACTTAAAGGGAACAAAATGAACAGTTCTTTCGGTTGATTCAGATAAATGATTAATAACTGTAAGTGTAGAATGGCTTGGACAACTTACACCTACAACAGTTTGAATGGATACTGTGGAAATTGCTCAATAATTTTATCAAGCAAGATTCCAAATCATGATAGAAAACAAAAAAGTAATTACATATTCATTGATAGTCCTATTTTTTAGCCTATCAATGGTGTATTCGTTGACATATATGAAGAAAGCGACTTTGTTCAAAAATATACAAAAAAGATGAAACGAAATCGTAACTCAAACAGAGAATGAAAGTAAATGATCTACTACACAATCTGTAGATACTTCCAATATATGAAATACATCTAAGACAAACAACTCAAACAGTGCCTCATTATGAGGATCTACAAAATCAAGCTGAGCAAATGACTCAAATACTCAAATTACAAAAACATCAAATACAAAAAAACTTCCTGGTACTACCGAATATTATTGAACTTTAGATATTGTAAGCATACTCGGACAGAAACCTAAATATACACTACAAGACTCTAAATGAAATTATTTTGCTTACTATGAAGATCGTATAGACTTTGCAAAGACTATTCAGACATTGGGAGGAAATGTTTACGAAATGGTTACAGAATCAGAAATCCTTCAGAATCAATTGTTTGGCGATAAAATAAGTTATATAAATCTGTCTATGTTCAAAGATGTACGAGTAATAATGGTGGTTGAAATCGATGGAGAAACACGATTGTTACAGATACCTGCAGATAAATACCATTACAGCAAAGACTATCTTAGATCTCTATTCGTTCAATAAATTATTTAAACTAAGTTGAGTAATTATCTCAAATACTCAAAATCCCTAGCTGGCCTGTGTCTTCTACCTCAGAACGTCTAGCTTCTACAGATTCCAATCAGAATTTGTTAGACTGTCCAAGCATGGGAAGTAAAACATTTATTTAATTATTAAGCTTGAAAATGGCAAAAGTGCAAACTATTCTCAATCTTGAGATTCCTGCCGGAAAAGCTCAACCATCTCCTCCTCTTGGACCTATGCTTTGAGCAAACGGAGTAAACATCGGACAATTCACAAAAGAATTCAACGAAAAAACTGCAGATTATATGAAAAAGTTCGCTCCTACAGATGTTAAGATTAAGTGTAAATTAACTGTATTCGTAGATAGAACTTTCCAAATTGAAATTTGAGCTCCTATTACATCTGGATTGATTAAATGGAAGTTAAATCTTCAGAAAGGATCTGGAGAACCAAACAAAAATAAGGTTGGAAAGCTTTCAAGAAAAGATTTAGAAGAAATCTACGAAATCAAAAAGGATGATCTTAACGCAAACAGCGTTGAAGAAGGAATCAGAATCATTGCTGGAACTGCTAGAAATATGGGAGTTGATTGTGATTTAAAATAAGATTTCTAATCTCTTTGGAGAAATGAAATATTTACTGTGGCAGAAAGTAAAAACTTTCGCTATGGACCACTTTTATTCTTATTATTATTGTAATCATGCCAACACACGGAAAAAAGTATGTTGAAGCTAAAAAAGCTGTCGACAGTTTAAAGCAATACAGCGTTGAAGAAGCTGTAAAATTAGTTAAGCAAACTAACTATGCTAAATTTGATGCAACTGTAAACATTGCTATCAAAACTAATGCAAATCCTAAGTACAATGACCAAATGCTTAGAGCTACAACTATCCTTCCTCACGGAACAGGTAAAACTAAAAAAGTTGCTGTATTCGTAAGTGATGATAAAGTTGAAGAAGCTAAAAAAGCTGGTGCAGATATCGCTGGATTCGAAAGTTTGTTAAACGATATCAAAGCTGGAAAGATGGATTTTGATGTTTTGATTACTACTCCAGAACACATTAGAGATTTAGCTCCAGTTGCTAAACAACTTGGACCTAAAGGTTTAATGCCTTCACCTAAAGCTGGAACTGTTGCTGTAAACGTTCCTCAAGCTGTGGAAGAAGTAAAGAAATGAAAAATCGAATTCAGACTTGATAAGACAGGAAATATTCATGCAGGAGTTGGTAAAGTTTCTTTCGATGATGCTAAATTAGTAGACAATGTTAATGCTCTATTAGCAGCTATTGAAGAAAACAAACCAGCATGAGTTAAAGGTAAATTAGTTAAGAAAGTTGTATTAAGTACAACTATGAGTCCTGCAGTAGTTATTGCATACTAGTAACTAATTATGAAAAATAAAAAAGCTGATCAGAAATGGTCAGTTTTTTGTATTATTTATTTTAAAATGAATTCAATTCTGAAAGTGTATACAGCTCTGAACAAGGATTATAAGTATCAGGTCTAAAGTATCTCCTATCTTTTGTCTTCTTTTTATACTGTCTATATTGATGCCTACACCATCGTTTTTCTATATTTAATTTAAGTTTAGCTGTTCAACATTTACCCGCACATTTTTCATTTAAAGAACGATAAAGATCTATATCTTCTACATTTTCAATTTCTGATAAATCATACATCGTACAGCGCCTCTGAATCTTATAACAACGAGTTTGATCCCAATATACAAAACCAGCTAATAATAGAACAAACAATAAAATCGCCATTATTAAGATTGTTTGTCTCTTTTTCATGTTATTCAGTTATTGAGATAAATTCATCCCGACACAGATTGTAATTTTTTCTATATCATCTCTTACTACAATCATAATATCAACACCTATAATGAGTATTAACATATTCACAAGTCTCTTCCCAAGCCTCATAACTTATTTTATGTTTCTCTCCTAACATGTATAATCAAGCCACTATTCATACAAGTACTAAAATAATACAAATTAGGATTGTCCATCGTTTCTTTTTCATGTTATTATATTATTTATTAAATCGTCTTACCGTACGGGATCACTTACAACTAGTGATGGTTTTTCTGGCTCCTCTTTTAAGCTTCTCGTATCGATTCAAAACCAAAGAAACATTTTTTCTGAATAAAAATCACTTTTCATAAAAGTCTTAAAAGAACAATTAGCTCTAACGTCTATTTTTGCGCAATTTCACAATTTAACATCATACTCACATATTTTTTCACATCCATAGTCCCAAAGTAAAGAATATTGAAGATGCCGAATATAAAACAATATTCATACAAGTACCACAATAATACTAATTGGAATTATCCATCGTTTCTTTTTCATTACGTATATATAACATAAATCATAAATCTGATTTATTTCTATTATTTTTTGTAGAAATTACAAACTAAAACTATAAAAGCTTATATTGTGATTATGTTTTAAATTCATATATTGACCTATCCGATTTATAAATAATACTTTAAATATGCATAATCATTCTCATCACAGTCATGAACATCATCATGCAACAAAATGAATATGAACAGCTTTCATATTAAATCTTCTATTTGCTGTTATAGAATTTGTATGATGAACTATAACGAATAGTATTGCTATAGTATCAGATTCTATCCATGATTTATGAGATAGTTTAGCTATCTGATTAGCTTATATTTTTGAAAAGATTTCCAAGAAAAAAGCTAATGAGAAATATAATTATGGATATGCAAGATTTTCAATTTTGTGAGCCTTAATCACCGTTATTATCCTAATTACGTGAAGTGCATTCATCATCAAAAATGCCATAGAAAGATTTTCTGATCCAAAGGAAGTAAATTCACTTTGAATGTTGATATTAGCCGTTATTGGGTTAATAATTAACTGATTCGCAGCATATAAAACTGCTAAATGACATTGATTGAATGAGAAGGCCATAACTCTCCATCTATTGGAAGACGTACTTTGATGGGCAGCTGTACTAATTTGAGCCATTCTGATTTACTTCTTTCATCGAGATTTTATCGATTCACTACTTTCAATAGGAATCTGTATTTTCATCCTTTATAATGCGTGCGTATTGCTTAAATGAATTATCGATATATTTTTAGAGAAAACTCCGAAAAATATTTCTTATGAAAAACTGATATCACATATCAAAAATTTATCATGAATAAAAGATGCTCACCATATGCATGTTTGGACTTTAGATGGAGAAAAGAATTATCTTACTATTCACGCATTAATCGACAAAAAATTATCAGCAGATGATATTATGAAACTTAAAAAAGATATGAAAGCTGAGCTTGAAAAGCAATGAATCCACCACAGCGTGATTGAATTTGAATGGGAAGAGGAACATTGTGATGAATGAGAATTTTGTAATACAGATGAGTAAAGTTCTATTTATTCATTCTATAACCAAATCATTTCACAGTTTTTAGAATACATATCAAAAAATGCTAGTCCCTTTCAAACTAGCATTTTTTACTCTTTCATTTTTTATATCACATGAAGAAAAGTTCCCATTGGAACGATAGGCATTATAATCATCTACCTTAAATTAAACTTAAATGGAAATTTATTATAATAATTTTAGACGCTTTTTAACAGATGTCAATAACTTGTCTTTTTTGTCTATATTATATATAGATTATGTATATTCTACCTACTTTCGAGTAATTTGACATTTTTAATTTTTATGGCAATAATTTCCCCCATTTCATCCATCACTATCATCCAATGATGAAAAAATAATAAAATTACAAAAAATATTCAAAATTTTCATCTCATTTATTAAATATTTGCTATGTAAATCCGATTATAAACCACAAAATAAAAAAGTCCTCAAAAAGTTGACAAATTAAAAAAAAGATATATAATATATATGTCATTATTTATGAAAGGGAAATAATGACTATAGGGAACAGTAATGGAAAACTATAGTTTTGATTGAGTAATCGATCGATTAATTAAGCTTAACTTAATCAGAATTAAGTTTCATGACTGTTAATAAATTGGTTCTACACACAAATTACCGATTTATTTCCCTAAACTTTACACTATATGCACACAAGCAAAAATCAGAAATCTTCGTGATTTCTAACGATTGTAGCATTTGTGATGGTTCTTTTCTGAGTAGGATATATATTCTCCTGTTTATCGTGAAACACTACGCTAGCGAAAAGCAACGAAGATTATGTCTCTCCTTACGCAGAAAATATTCATATAAAACAAGACCTTCAGTGAAAAGAGGATCAGGAGAAAAACTTTGCTGGAGTAGAGAGATCTGTAGCACAGCGAGCTATTTCTTGATGGAATAAACTCGTGGGGAATAATGATAGTACCAGTTCTTTGACAGTGAATCTGCCTGAAAACGGTGGTAATACTGTCCTCTGAGACAAGGTTGCCTCTTGATATGAAGATACTTCGACAACGAATGTGGCATGAAATAACATGCAACTTAGTTTTGCTAATAGTTATATATTGCCGTCTGTATATCAGGACATTTCGACCTCTTCTTATCAAGATGCTATTACTATACTTTATTCCAACGGAATAATTCAGCCTAGCAATAAGTTTTATCCTCATAATTACGTACGCGTAAGTGATTTCATTAGGGTAGTGATGGATGCTTATCGCGTCCAGCTCTGACACGAGCCAAGCAGCCTAGTAGGGTTAACAACGAATTTCTATTTTTCAGATGCCTCATTTGACTCTGAAGTTATGAAAAGAGTTAACTCAGCGTATGAATTATGATTCCTTCAATCGTTTGCTTTGAAAGACGCGGAGTGAAATCTTCGCCTTGATGCATTTATTACTCCACATGAAGCTAAGAATATTTTATGAGAGATTAAGAATAAATCTGATCTAGTCAAAGATATTCCTACTCTATCTTGGCAGAGTAAAGAAACTTTGCGCAAAGATGAAATGGCCGAGTTGGTGGTATCAGCTTTCTGATTAAAGCTGAATGAATGATCTTTAGCAGTATTTAGTGATATTAGTTGATCAGCTTATCAAAACGAAATTCAACTTCTCTCAAAACTTGGAATCGTTTGATGAGTGGATGGGAAATTTTACCCAGACGCAAAAATCGAGAATAAAGATTTTGTCGTTATGATAGTGAGAGCCCTGATGAGACAGTCAGAGTCTCAACCAACTATCAGCAACTTTTATTACTTAACCAATCTGCTGAATGTTTCGTATAATTCCCCATACTCTACATATCTTGAGTTTTGTCTTGAATCTCAAACTTGTAATTCGTTACTTTCTCAAGCACAAAACTGAGTTTCTTTCGTGCCTAATAGAGCACTTTCTTGGTGAGAAGTTACTTCCGTTTTATCGACTGTATCTAAAAAACAACTTATCCTTGCAGGAAGTTGAGAACAGCTGATAAGTAGATGAGAAGCCGCAAAACTTATAGTAGATGCTTTCGAATTCAATGATGAAGAAAGCTGATCTATAAAGAATCTCACAATGAGTAATTGATGAATTCAAAAATCTGATTCATCTAAAAAAAATGCATTATCTTCCTTATGGACAGACTTTCAAAACATGATGAAGATATCATAACTTACCTATTTACCTCTTAAACTATATTACAGATGCCTACATATGTACAACGTGAATTAGCTGGAGTTTCTCCAATCATTGAACCTGCTTTACCTACTGAATCTAAGCATGATTCAGATGAAGCATATAAAAAGAATCACGAATTAGCCCTTGATCAAAAAGCAATACGTGAATATGAGCAAGAAATGAGATTATATAATCAAAATCAAGAAATAGAATTAGCTGAAACTTTTGATACTAAAAAAGCTGTAGCTAATCAAATTAAAGAGCAAATTAAGCACTGAGGACTTAAATATATTCAAGTCCAAACCTCACCTAAAATTGCAGCCTAATTCACAGTAAACATTAACAAAATTTATTCTGATTATTAATCAGAAACATTAAAGCCTGACAGATGATTGTACGATTGCGTTCAATAGTGGTCAGGCTTTTTCTTTTTTCAAATTTTACTTGAAAAAGTTAGGCAGCTTTTTATTATACCTATCGTAAACAAAAATTTATATAGTTCTGCACATATGAACTGAAAAACTTGAATTATAAAAAAATCATGATGAGTAGTCTTTGATGGTGAAAACTTTTTCGTAGTTAAAAGAAATAATTATAATGATATATCTTTACCAAAGTGACATATAGAAGCTGGAGAAAGTTCTGAAAAAGCCGCATTACGTGAAGTACTAGAAGAAACTGGATTAAATTGTCAGATTGTTTGAAATTTATGAACTACCGAATATTTAAACTTCGAATGAATTGTTCAAGTTCAATATTTTGCTATGAGTGTTAATGAAAAAATTACGGACGAACTTTCTTCTGATGTAGATGGATTGATTACTTGAAATTATAATAAAATAGAAAAGCTACTCTCCTACTCCACAGATAAAAAGATTTTTGAGAAATGAGCCAAATTTTTTGGATGTATTAAATAATGTATTTTTTAAAATACTTCATTCAATCCCTGTATCAAACCTCATAAATATGTGAAATTTTCTCTTTATTGGTTTCCGTAGTAGATATTCACGTATTTTTACAAAAAAGATGATCCGTAGCAATAATATTTCATTCGATATCTTTAGATAATATCAGATTCCAAGAAATTGTAGCACTAGAAAGTAAATTTGTTACTTTTTGATGCTTTTTAAATGATGATACTGTCACACCAATAACTTCATGGTACGGATATAATTTCTTCGCACGTAATACTGGAAAGTTATCTATAATTCCTCAATCAGCTAATAAATAATCTCAAAATGAAACCGGAGGAAAGATTACTGGCAATGCAATACTTCCCATCAAAGCTGGGATTAATTCTCATGTGTGAAATATCTTGTATTTACCAGTGGTTAAATCTGTAGCTCAAACATAAACCTTCTTCTTTAATTTTCCAAACGTAGAAGGAAGATCCTTTTTATACATTTTTTGAACCGGTTTTTCTTGTATAATACTTGTTACTGGTGGCAGTTTTAAATTTTTTGCACTAAGAAATTCTATATTTTCTATGAATTTAGAATATATTTCTTCCGCCTTAAATCATGCTGCCCAATAACAGGCTATCATTGCTCATGCCGAAACTCAAAAAACTGCATCAATATCTCACTCCAATCAACTTTCTTCTAAAGCTTTAATAATTCATAAAGTGTAAAATCACTTAGATCCTCATCACGAAAGGACTAGAATATACTTTTTATTTTTCATATTAACTAAAAATTATAAATACTTTTTATTTTGTTCATGTTGAACATTTGTCTCTGCATAATGAATTTGTCCATCAGCTCCATGAAGATAAAAAAGATAAGAAGTCTGAGCTGGAAACAATACTGCCTCAATTGTTGAAAGAGCTGGATTTCAAATTGGAGTTGGAGTTAATCATGCTAGAACACGTGTATTATATCTATTATTTCAATCGTTGATTTTCTTAGCGATTACGTTTGGAGTACATTCACTATATGGCTGATCTAATCCGTAACAAAGTGTAATATCTGCTCATAGTAGCATTCATTTATTTAGTCTGTTATAAAAAATTCACGCAACTGTTGGTTTATTTGCGTTATTTTTCTCCTCTTTCTCGACTATAGATGCAAGAATAACTGTTTGATAAACGGATAATCAATATCTATTCTGAATATTAGCAAAATCTGAAGCATGATTTTCTCGAACTTTTGATTTGAAGGTATTCAGCTGGATAGAAACAAGTTGTTTAACTAATCATCATCGATTATCTAAGAAATATGTATCTGGATAAAGGAATCATTCCAATGAAGTCAAACTTGAATCAAAGAAGTCGTATCTAGTAGATAATTCTGAAATCTTACCAGGATTCGTTACATATGAAATATATTCTCACTGATTGATATATCATTTAGCTGTTAAATCTGCATCAATATCATAAATTGATCGTCACTCTAATACTGTATATGAAATGTATTCTTTTTCTGGACCTTTTGCTATATGAGAAAGAAATTCCTCTCTTGTATATGTTCAGCTAAAAATATAAGTTCATTCTTGAATATTTGGTAATTGATCTGGATGACGTCTAACATAAAATTTCATCCAAAAAGTCTGATTATCATCTAGAAGTGTATTATAGAATTTTGTAATTGTATCTCACTTTACTACTGAAACCTTTTGTCAATCAAATGATAAATCTGATGGAGAAAACTTAATCCAAACGAAAATTGCAATAAGAATTATTGCGACAAGTATGAATAAAAAACCTTTTCAATGACTTTTCTTTTTCTGGTGTGAATAACCGAATCAAGCAGTTTTTTGAATCATATTCTTACAAAGAAATCTAAAATTATTTATGAAATACAATATTTCATCATTGTCATCCTAAATCCAAATCAGATTCATCTATTTCTTCATCTTCTGATAAATTTTCATGATTTTTTGTACAATCTGGACAATATAGAACGAATGGAATTTCTAATTCTATCGCTTGATAAATTAATTCTTCGATATTGATTGTTGCTGTTTTTTCATCAATAAAGAAAAGAACTTCATCGTTGGCATAATTTATTTCATCTTTATTAAGGGTGAATCTACTTGAGTATCAATGAATTTCTATTTTTCTTTTGAATGGTTTATTACAATAGTCACAAGTTTCATTTAATTCGCATTTCAAATCTTCGATTTCTACTAAAACATTTTCATCATCTATTCATGAAAGCCTGATTTTACCCGTAACTCAATCTTCGCTAAGATTTGGGATTAAAGTTGTCTTTTTATGTTCAAAACTTATCTCATCTACTGCAACCTGATTGAGTAAATCTCCTACTTTTATTTCAAAAGTTTGGTCTTTCATGTTCTGGTTATAATGTTTAATAAATGTAGTTTATTTCTACTCTTTTCCTAAATTAATACAAGTAATAAAATCCGATTAAAAAGAAACCGACCTGTAATAGGTCGGAGTTGAGGGAAGGTTAGGCAAACTAGCCGCGCAAAATATCTCCGCTGACGGTACTAGCATTGCCACCAATAGAGCCTCCGCATTCGATGTCGCCACTGGTAGTACTGGCGTTACCACCAATAGAGCCTCTGCATTCGATGTCGCCACTGGTAGTCTTGGCATCACCTTTCACGTCTTTTTCGACATAGATGTCCCCGGAACCAGCCTGAATGGATCCTACGTTTCCTTTGACTTCTACTTTTTCGCAGTGCTCAACCTCCAGCTTAGAGACCTCGCCATCGATGACTATGTAAATCTCCTTCTCCTTAATTTCTTTAAGGTTAGAGATTTCTTTGCCATTGACGATGACTCTGTTACCGTTGATGACGACACTGTTTCCGCTACCAGAAATCTGGACGGATCTTCCGTTAATGCTGAATCTTTTCATAAATTTATATTTTATATGGTTTATGTTTCTAGTATAGAATATAAATATTTACTAAATAATGTCAATAGTAGGCGATTATGCACTTCATCTTGTTATATTTATCGCTTTCTTTATTATATTGCTCATGAAAAAAGATTTTCCGATTAAACAATACGTAGATTTATTTGCTGAATATCCCAAAGATTCATTATTTTTGAATTTACAGAAAAAGTTAAGTAAACTGTTAAAATCTTTAGAGTTAAAAGATAAAGATATAATCCTAGCTATTTCATGAGGAGCTGATAGTATGCTTGTAGCTAGCCAGATTTTATATTTTTATCATATTAATAAATTAGATTTAAATAATATTCATATTGCCCACTGTAATCATAAAATTAGAAAAGAAAGTGAAGATGAAGCAAAATTTATGTCAGAATTTTTTTCTGGTTTAGATTTTCATCTATATGAAAGAGAATGATGAAATGATGACGAAAATTCACTCAGAAATCGAAGATATTCCCAGTTCTCATCGTTACAAAAATCCACGAAAACTTCATATATCTTCCTCGGCCACCACTTGAACGATAGAGTCGAATCAACGTTTTTAAATCTGATGCGCGGTGCTTGAATTAACGGATTTCTGAATATGCGTGAAGTGGAAAATCATCATTTACTTCCAGATGAATGTAAAGTCTGTCGCCCGTTGTTGAATAGTACGAAACTCGAAATTCTAAATATTTGTAACGAAATATGAATTCCATTTTTTGAAGATAAAACTAATCAGGATGTTTCAGTTTCCAAAAGAAATCGAGTTAGAAATCAGATTTTAAACCCAGTCTCTACCTATGGAACTGAAAATTGAGAAGAAAATAAATTTTTGGAAAGTTTTGCGTGAATTTACAGACAATTAGAAAATATTGAAGATAGTAAGTTGAATGAAAACTTAAAAATTATGCCAAGTTTTCCATTATGGAATGCTGAATTTTCATATTTATGGGAAAAGGATATTTTGAAATGTAATGAAAATGATGTTTTCGATTTATTCCACACGTTAAAAATTCAGACTTCTGCGACTGTAGTAAATGAACGAAAGAATTGGCTAAATCAATGAGAAAATGGATATAAATATATTTGATGAGTTTACTTTTTTATCCACGAAAAACAGCTATTTGTAATTAAAGCTGAAAAAGATTTTTGGAAAAGAAAAAAAACTACTGATGGAAATATTTCGTTAAAAATTGAATCAATGGAAAATATCAGATTTTTTGGATTTGATTTAGAAATCCCTAGACATGAATTAATTTGATGAGAGGTTCGTTTACCACAAGATTGAGATATCTTTGCATGAAAAAAATGGAGTCGTTGGGCATTAAATCAAAAAATTCCAATGTGGTGGAGAGATTGGATTCCTCTTGCAATAAGAGATGGAAAGGTTATTCATATGTGGAAGAATATATGGAAATAATTTTATTTCTAGGTATTGGGTAAGGTATGCAAGATTTTATGAATATATTAAATCAATTTTGGACAACATACACAGACTGGATTGGATTTTTTTTCCATTCAAATGGAATTTGGACCACAATATGGAGCATTTTAGTCCTAGTATGGCTAGTCAGTTTTTTGGTATTCATGCCTCTTCATCGTTTAAGTTTAAAGAATGTTTTAAAAGCTAAAAAAGATTTGATTAATTCTGTAGATAAGGTAATTTACTTACTTTCAAAAGCTCAATATTCACTTTCAGAAAACCAAACATTAAAATACGATCCATGCTTTGCTTTAATGAAAACAATGTTTGGAAGTGGACATTTTGAATATATCGATAATCTCGATACGATAAAAGAAAATGTTAAAAAAGTGGAGATCCTACTCAAACAAAGAGTTATTTCCGATGATGAGCGAAGTAGAATTAATAAACAAAAATATAATCTGAGACTTCACACATTTTGGAGTAAATTCCTTTGATATGAATTAAATATAGCTACCTGTGGAATATACAATCTATTCTGGTAGACTGTATACCTAATGTACATAATAACATATTGATTTCTTTCATAAAATATATATAATCACTTTTACGTAAAATAAAAAAATTAAATATTAACATGTTGTATGTTTGAAGTATTATTACACAATGAATGTATTTCCTTCAATGTTTAATAGATATTTCAGACAAAAAAATAAAAAAATCTTCAATAATAAAATTCATTAAAGTTATTTCATAAAAATTGATTGTACATATAATAAACCTCGGAATCTTTTCTAGTTTTTATTGTATTATTATTTACAATATGTCACTAAATACAGGTAACAGAGAAACATTAGATACAAAATTATCTTGACCTTTTAAAAAATGAGACATCATTGCAGATAAACAACTAAAGATTATTTGAGCTTTTGATAGTGTAGCATATCATTGATGAAACCCAGACAGACAAGGATCACTTCTACCGGATTTGTGAAAATATATTTATGCTCTATTTGAAAATGCCATATCCAGACAATGAAGATTAAATTGGGAAGCTATCCCTGGTTTATGCTGAGACGACGATGTTTATATTGATCGTAGGGAATATGATCTCAGCGAGCATTATAGATTTGCAACTCAAGCAGAAAAAGAATTATTTAATACACTTATTTCTAGTAAAGAATAATTTGTTTACGATATCTGTACTATGCTACTTATCTGGGATATAAATTTGAATTAACTATATTTAAGACAAATATTTTTTAATAACCTTGAGTATATTATATAAAGTATAATTGTTTTTTTGTATGTTTTTAACGAAACTATGAACATAAAAATTTTGTGACTAAGAGATTTATTTAGATATTCTCTTGCTGTCTTATCTTCTATATTAATAGTTTTATATTTTATCTTCTCGTTTTTAAGTGCTATTCTAGGAGATAAATACTCTAAAAATCTAAAAACTTCTCTTTCAAAAACACTTATTGAATCTTCATTAAATATTGAAGATTTAAACCAGAATACACAATTTGATTACCAAGAAGTTGGCCTAAAACGACTATTAAATTCCAAAGAAAATAAGATTTTAAAAGTTGCATTAAACAAGAAAATAAATAATACGAACCAATTTTTATGAAATAATTTTTCAGAAAATTCAAATAAAGAAACTATAGATAATGAGTTTAGGAATCAATTTAATATTGATAACATAATATCAGACTTAAATCTTCAAAAAGAAAAAAGAGTTAGTGTCATAGCAAAGGAATTATGAATCGATCGAGGAAAAGAAAAGTGAGATTTTGCAAAATTAGCATGAATTCAGTGAACTTACAATTGATCATTAGATCAGAATATGAAAATTAGAGACTATTTAATATACAATGCCAAAGAAATTTATAAAGAAAAACACTGATGGAACGAATGGGATACTTTGCCATTGATAACCAAAGCAGATAAAGAAGTAAAATTGAACTCTAAAGAAATTACATGACAAGTAACATATAATGATGTAACATTAAAGGTTACAGCTCCTATTGAATCTTTCCCTGAGTGAACTGTTTTAAAGATAAAAACTCTTGGAGATGATGATTCTATGACAACATTTGATATTACACTAAAAGAAGTAACGCTACTGACTCAAGTGAACAATGTAGAATTGGATGCTCCAATGGCATCTTTCGATATTTCATTCTATGCACCAGATGATACTGAATTTATCAACGAGCTACAACCAGCCGAATGAAAATATGTATCAGTCACATTTGATTATACAAATAGTGACGAATTTAAAATTGCTAATGATGAATGATTCCTTGCCGTTTACCATATGGAAGAAACCGACTATACATCTTTTGCAAATTTAGTTGAAGTTAAAGGTTATAAAGAGAAAAAAGAAAGCACCAAATCAGATTCTATTGATATTTACGCTAATACATTATCTGTATATATATTAACTATTGTATCAGATTTGAATGAAGAAAACGGTAATACTATAATGTTTGATGCTAGTGCGTGAGGATTTATACTAGACGATGAGAATATCATTTTATCTTCTACATCAACAACAAGCGATATCATTACATGAAAGATAGTATCCAAAGACAATACTATCACTCTACCAAATATTCAATTATCATGATATAATTTCTGATGATGGTATAGAAATAATATATTCATATGAAGTGCTTGAGATCCTTTTATATTATGAAATTCTAATAATTCTGAAAAAGAATTAGAGCTTTATGCTTGTACATATATGGAGTGAATAAGTCAAAATACTTGCTCTTTAAGCGAAGATAAAAAATCGATAGAAAAAGAAGAATTAGTTTGACCCATAGAATCTGTTGTAAATCAATGAGAAGAAAATACTAGAGAAGAAGCTTTATATGAAGATGATATAAATATGTATACTCCACCAAGTGAGGAGATTAAAAAATATGGTCAAGAGATGTTTGATGCATACAATCGGGCGATTAATAATTGAATTACAACTATAAACGATATAAATAAGGCAAAATTAAATACAAATATAACCAGAGGTGAATTGGCAAAAATGATGGTAATATTCATGTCATGAGTATTACAAAAAGAACCAATTATTACAGGTAGTACCGTATACAAAGATGTAAATAAAAAGAAATTATGAGACCTGACAGATTACATCCAATTAGCTTATCAATATCAAATTATGTGAATAAATACCAATGGTACTCCCATGGAAAATTTCAATCCTAACAAACCAGTATCCAGATGAGAATTTGCTACAATATTGTCTAGAGTATTATATGGAGATATGTACAATCAGAATTGAAAAAACTATTATGAAAAACATATTAAAGCTTTAAATAATGCTAATATTTTTAGTGACACGAACCCAAATCTAACAGAATGGAGATGATGGGTTATTACAATGCTATATAGAACTACTTCATAACATATAGCGAATTATATTTTTCCTAATTTCTTAGCCAATTCTATAGTCTCATTCAAATACTCTTTTAATGAATTAAGTCCTTCTTCTCGGAACTGTTTTTTTGTAATATCTATTCACATATCCATGAAAATTTCTTCTGGAGATTTGGAACTTCATGCCGCAAAAAATGATTTAACCTGATCGATTGTCAGAGTTCAATTTTTTAGTTTTCTAAGCATTGACTGAGAAATCAAATATCCACTTGCATATGAATAAACATAAAAAAACATTCTAGTATGACTTCGACTAATCCAACGGTTTGCATCAAATTCGTCGTAATGGATTCATTCTCATGTATAGTCTGACATATGTTGAATAAATAATTTTCAGATTTCATCTGCTCATAAATATCACTTTTCACGGAATAATTTATGTAAATCTTGCTCGAAACGATATTCTGCAACCTGGCGAGAAACTGTAGCCACCATATCATCCAAAATCATTACACGATAAACGAGCAATTCTTCATCAGTTAGAGTTGATTGAAGTAAATCTTGAAGCAATGATTCATAAAAAGTAGATGGAGTTTCTGCTAATGAAATAGCCGCTCAATATTCCAATGCGTTCAGATTTTTTTTCTGCAATTGATTACATGCATTGTGTCCGGATTCGTGAATCAATGTAGAAACATCTCTGAGTTTGTTTGTGTAGTTCATGAGTATGTAAACTGGTAATCATTTTGAACTATCTGTACAGAATCATCATCAATGTTTTCACTTCTGTGGGAAAACATCTATCATTCAGTCTTCAAGTGATTTATTGAAAATATCCAACAACTCTGAGTCCCATTTTCATAAAGTCTGCTGACAAAGGTTTACCGCTTCATCAAATGTATATTCTTTCTCTAACGAACCGTAATGCAAACTTTTTTCTGAATAAGAAAAAGATTTAACTCAGAATAAATCAGCTTTAAATTTGTAGAAATCACTTGAAAAATCGTAAGCATCTTTTACAACATCAACCATTGTTTGAACTGTGGAAAGTGAGATATCATCACGAACTGTAAGAAATTCTTCGGCAGATGAAAATCATCTGAGTTCATCAGTAGTTTTTTTGTATTCAAGAATTGAATTAATTTCATTTTCGGCCATTTCTCTAGCTTCTAAATGAATTTCATTCACAGCCTGAATAGCTTGTTTACGTGTATTTTCATCTTTATCACATGTGTATGTAAGCAATTCTTCCAATGTTACTTGTTTTTTTCACGATGGTAATTCAATTTCTCTTTGAGATTTTGAGAGAAATTTTGCAGTCATAGATTCCCAATTTTCGTATGAAGTCTTGGAAAGTAAATTCATCATTTTTTCTCATTCTGGAGAAAGTAGATATTTTGAAGATGCAAATTGTTTTTCTAGAAAATGATGATATGGAGTTAATAAAGGATCAGATAAAAATTCAGACTGTTTTTCTGGTGAGATTCTAGCTAATTTAAGTTCGAAAAATAAAATTTCATTCTGTAATTTAATAGCAAAATCATCGGCTTGATTTGACTTAGCACGAATTTCTTGGTCATCTGAATGTAGACAAGTTTGCATTCGGTAATAAAAACTTTCGGATCAAATCACACCAAAATCTCCACCAAATCCGTTTCATCGTGTTCAGTCTTGTATTTTTTCATATTCGTCTAAAGCCTCTTTTAAAGCTTTTGAATCTGAAAGATAATCTTCACGATTTTCTCGTTTATTCTTGAATGAAGAAAATATTTCTTCAGCTTTTTGTCTTTGCTGTGCCCGGTATTCTGGAGTGGGAGTTGATGTTAAATGGTCAAAATTTCGTGAAGTTTGGTATGTCATAATTATTAAACTGAATAATAAATATTGTTTGATAATGTAGTTAAATATTTATTCTTTTCAAGAAAATAAAAAAGCCAACCATCTCTGGTCAGCTTTTTATCCAAGAATTATGTAAGATTAAGCCGCTGCTTTTATATCTAAATAATCTTCACCCACTCTACTAACAGCATTTTCATATAATTCATCCAAATCATATATCTCTTCTCGATTAGGGGTATCATCGAGAGATGGATCCCATAATAAAATTTTATTAAATCAAGGTATTATCATATAATGATGGTGCGCAAAAGCATTTCTAATATGCTCTTCTTCTCAGATAATAGTTATAGTATCTAATTTTTCTTTCCATTCTCTTATTATATTTCTAACATTATCTTCTACTATCTGTTTTTGTTCGGGAGATAATTTCTTTGCATTAAGTGTATTAAACATAAGATAATCACGATTGTTGTTAATATAATCTTCTATCTCATCATTATCTCGTGTAATAATCCAGTCTTCAGCATCTCACCTTGTAAATTGCTTAAATAAGTATGTTCGATAGAAATCTCAAAGAATCTTGTCTATTCATGATTTTTTAACTTCATTAGATCGATATGATTTAGAATTTTTCTTACACCTATTCATTATATAATCACGTCATTGTTTCCAATAATTATTTCATATCCTTTTTTGTGGTTGTGCTAGTTCTAATTTAGGGTTATTTACATAGAATTTAGATAAATATAGTGTTTTTAAATGTAATTTCCTATACTCAAGTCTAGATGAAAAAATATCTTTCAACAATAAAAGTTCATCTTTTATGAATTGTGCATTTTGAATGATAATATTTTTCTCTTCATAGTTAAGGACTTTATCTGCTAATCAATTTCATTTTACTTTAATGGCATTATTATCAAATAACATCACCTCGGATTCTTTAAACTTTTCTTCCACTTCCGTTTTAATATCTAAATCACTCATCTCCCAGATTCTTCGTTCGTCAACGTTTCATTTTGTAAGAGACTCAATTATATTTTTACTTAGTTCATTGTTTCAATACAATAAATATTCTTTTCTCTGATTGGCTCCATCCTCAAATGTCTCTTTTCCTTCCATAGTCCAAGAAAGCAGTGATACTCTATTATCATAATAATCATCCATAAAAGCATGAACAAAATTTAGATTCCTTTCATTAAAAGTATGAGTTTTAAAATATTTGGATAAAAATTCCTTTTGCTTTTTAGATAATGGGTGATAACTATCCTCATTATTACTCCTTTGATTAGAGTATATTTCATATAAAGATGTGTCAGATCTTCAATAAAGATTTCATTTTTTTCATTTTGTTTTTAATATTTGTATACTGTCCTTATTACTATCAAATCATTTTTTTCGATTAATGTTGTCCATTTTTAAAATAGACCAGTCGCTTTTTCTTTCCATACTTAAACAAAATACCGTGATTGCATTGAAAAAATCCAGTGGAATTATTGCTTCAAAATCCTTTTCTTCTGTTATATACTTTCCATTTATATCTTTTTTATTGGTGTTAATTGTCCGAGCTTTCTTGCTGTGTATATATACATTTTTCCCATTTATAATATATCTATTGTGCATAAGTCAATTCCTAATTGCTAAGACAATATTACTAGCTCAAACATCAATGAGTTTTTGCTTATCTGTTATTCTTTTTCTATATTGTTTATTAGGTTTTAAAATTTTTATAGTACTACATATTTCTTCCATTTGAAGAATATCATTATAATTTAGTGCTTTATCAAATTTATCTTCTTTTAGACTTAAAAACATATCTATGGCTAATTGCCAAAGCGTGTTTAAATGTATACTATCTGGATTATGACTATCATATCTTTTTATGTCCTCTCCAATACACGTTAAATCCATTATATCCATACGTCTTTTAATATCTTGATCTATTCAATCAGAAAAGATTCTGCATATTTCACCTTCACTAGCAGTACTTATAAGATCCACTACCATCTGCACATTAAAAATATCTGTACTTTTTTTCATAGCAATTGCGTCATCAATAGTATACACCTTTTCAACTTTGGGAGCTTGATATAGCTTCTTATCCATGGTATAAACGTCAAACATTTAAAAACTGAATTTATTATAATCAAGAATTTTAATTTTGCAAAAAATTACTTAGATTTTAAAAAAAGACACCCCATTTCTGGAATGCCTTTTTATCTAAGAATTTAATTACTCTGCAGCTTCTTCAGCTTCTTCTTTTTCAGCTTTCTTAGCTCTAGGTTTTCTAGTTGTTTTCTTTTCTGCTTCTTCTTTCTCTAATTTATCAGCGATATCTGCTAAGTCTGCCTTTTTGCTTGCTTTAGGAGCAGCTTCCTTGTTTTCATCCAAATCTTTCATTGAAAGTCCGATTTTTCTATTCTTTGGATCAATTAAGATTAACTTAACTTTAACTTTCTGTCCGATTCTTACTACTTCATTTGGATTATTAACAGCCTTCTGAGATAATTCGCTAAGGTGAACTAATCAGTTGATATCATCGAATACACGAACGAATACTCCATAAGGAACAAATCTGATAACTTCTCCTTCAAATACATCACCGATGTTGTATTTCTTTGGAAGAGCCTCCCATGGATCTTCTTTCAATTGTTTTGCAGAAAGAGAAATCTTTCCATTCTCTAATCCGATAACTTTAACCTTCATCTTATCTCCGATTTTTCCTAATTTATCGATATTGTTAACGTGTCCATAAGTAATTTCTGAAATGTGAACAAGTCCTTCAACAGTTCCTCCAATAGTAACGAAAAGTCCGTATGAAGATACACCTGAAACAACTCCATCAAACACTTTTCCAACCTCAAGTTCAGAAAGAACTTTCTCTCTTTCTTCACGTAAAGCTTCTCTTTCAGAAAGAATGATTCTTCTTTCTTCTTCATCGATATTGATAACTCTAACTTTGATTTCTTCTCCGATAAGAGCTAATAATTTATCGAAAATAGCATCTTGATCTCCATCTTCTACTCTTGGGTAGTGAATAGGAGCTAATTGAGATAAAGGAATAAATCATTTAATTCCGTGCATATCGATAAGAAGTCCTCATAAGTTTGCTTCTGTAGGAACAACTGTAATAATTGTGTCCTTTTCGAATTTATCGATGATTGACTTCCATACATCGTATTGTAACAATCTAGTAACTGAAACGATGTAATATCCATCTTCGTGTCTGATAGCTGGATTGATTATCTCTAATTCAAGTTCTGTTCCTGATGATAATTCAACATTAGATCTTTTAAGTTCTTTAGCTTCCTTTGCAAGAATAACTCCAGTGAAAGCTCCATTCTCACAGTCAACTAAAATTCAGTTTTCAATTTCGCGAAGGATTACTCATTTAACTTTCTGTCCTTCTTTAATCACAGGCACATTATATTGGCTCTGTGCAGCAGCTTTTTTAGCCATTAAAATAAAACGTTAAAGAAATAAAATCTGATTTCTCTTTTTGAAACCATTCAAATAATGGATTAAACTTTTAATCCAGTTTTTTTACTAACTTCTGCATATCTGTCTAAGTGATTCTCCTTAAGATACCTTAAAAATCTTCTTCTCTTAGCAACTTTCTGAAGTAATGCTCTTTTAGCATCGTAATCTTTTTTGTTGTTTGCAACGTGATCCTGTAAAGCAGTGATTTCTTCAGTCAATCTTTCGATTTGTGCTTCTGGAGATCATGTGTCTTTTCCAGCGGTTGCTTTAACTTTTTTTTCTGCAGCCATGATAATAAATAGATAAAAAAATAAAATGTCTGAACCCATACATCAACAGTGGCAAATCCGTTAAAATGATGAGTCTATAACTCGTATAATTCGATTTTATAGTCGATAATCCGAGCAGTTTATAATATTTTTTTACTGATTAATTTCAAGAAGATTTCAAATAATCTAAATCTATATACCAAATATTCTAGCATTTTAAATAAAACACTCCAAATAAAAATTATTTGACATTTGATTATCTTTTCCCTATAATCATAAATGAAAATACAAAACCAAAAAAAGGAGGCAACATGAGGAAATGTAATATGCGCCGTAAGGTAAACAGAAGAATCGAGTTGACAAAAAGAAAACTCGCGAAAAAAGCCTTCCGTGAAGAAAAAAAACGAAAGGCAAAACAAAAATGAAACAGCTAACATCTATTTAAAAAATACCAGGTTTTGTATCCTTCCTGGTATTTTTATTTGTGCCCAATTGGATA